>Ga0169931_10000443_pt1 | contig 67932 bp, 62 predicted proteins | sample Kivu_15m_20L_FD_129675 | JGI IMG/M metagenome (GOLD analysis project Ga0169931, IMG submission 129675) | Freshwater microbial communities from Lake Kivu, Western Province, Rwanda to study Microbial Dark Matter (Phase II) - Kivu_15m_20L... | ecosystem: Environmental > Aquatic > Freshwater > Lake... | reverse complement strand
CGCCGCACCTCGTCCGCGCCGAGCACGAACCCTTCGTCCCGTTCCCCCTCGACCACCGACGCACCCGTCAGACGGGCGATGTGGCCGTGCAGCGCATAGGTCGGCTCGAACGTCGCCACCCGGCGGCCGTGCCCGGCGTAGGCGAGCAGGATCGTCTGCAACACCTCGTTCGAGCCGTTCGCGGCGAAGACCTGCTCGGCACCGAGCCCGTGCAAGGCGGCGATCCCGTCGCGCAGCACCGTCGCCGCACGATCGGGGTACCGGTGCCATGCCAGCCCGTCGAGCGCCGCAGCGAGCTCGACCCCGAATTCCGCCGGCGGCGGGAACGGCGACTCGTTCGTGTTCAGCCGGACCGGGACGGTGACCTGCGGCGAGTGGTACCCCTCCATCGCCACCAGATCGGGGCGCACCGACGGACGACGCCGGTCGGCGCTCACCGGGGCGCCGTCCGCATCTCGACCGACCGGGCGTGCGCGTCGAAGCCCTCGGCGCGGGCGAGCGCCGCGACGTGGGGGGCGACCCGGGCGAGACCCTCGTCGGACACCTCGACCACGTGCATGTGCTTGCTGAAGTCGTCGATCGTCAACGCCGAGGCGAACCGGGCCGTACCCGATGTCGGCAGCGTGTGGTTCGGACCGGCCAGGTAGTCGCCGATCGACGCCGCACCGTTCCGACCGAGGAACACCGCACCGGCATTGCGCACCCGCCCGACCTCCGCCACCGCCGCGTCGCAGAGCAGTTCGAGGTGCTCCGGAGCGAGCACATTCGCCACCTCGATCGCCTGGGCCGCGTCGTCGCACACGACCGCGAACCCGCTGTGGTCGAGCGTGGCGAGGATCTCCGCCTTCCGGGGCGCCTCCTCCACGAGACGGCGCATCGCCGCCTCGACGGCGTCGGCGACCGCTGGCGACCAGCACAGGAGCCACGCGAGCCCGTCCGGGCCGTGCTCGGACTGCACGATCAGGTCGATCGCAGCGAACTCGGCGGGCACCGTCTCATCGGCGACCACGACGACCTCGGAAGGACCGGCGAACGCAGACGGCACACCGACGAGACCGCGCCCGGAGACCTCCCGCTTCGCGACCGCCACATAGACGTTGCCCGGCCCGACGATCACGTCGACCGGACGCACCGAAGCGGTGCCGAACGCCATCGCCCCGATGGCCTGGGCGCCACCGATCGCGTACACCTCGTCGACACCCGCCACGGCCGCCGCGGCGAGGGTCACCGTCGGCACCCGACCGGACCGGTCCGGCGGCACGCACAGCACCACCTCGGCGACCCCGGCCACCCGCGCCGGGATGGCCGTCATCAACACGGTCGAGGGGTACCGGGCCCGTCCGCCCGGCACGTAGCACCCGGCCCGGGCAACCGGCTCGGTCCACGCCCGCACCCGCACCCCGCCACGCTCGTGCACGTGCTCGGGACGGCGCTGGGTCGCATGGAACGCCCGGATGGACTCGGCGGCCTCGGTCAGCGCCGCCCGCACGTCGTCGCCGACCTCGACGAGCGCAGCGTCGAGCTCGGCCTGCGGCACCCGGAACGAATCCGTCCGAACCCCGTCGAAGCGCTCGGTGTAGTCGCGTACGGCGTCGTCGCCACGGGCCTCCACGTCGGCGAGGATCTCCCGCACGGCCGCGACCGGCCCCTCACCGACCGTGCCGGCCTGCGGCAACAGGGAACGGAGCCCGCCGGAGGGGACGCCACGGACGTCGAGACGCTGCAACATGACCCCGTCAGGCTATTGCCTCCGGCCCGACACCGTGCCATCGCACCCCCCTAGGGTGCGGGGCGTGCCCCGACCCGCCGCCGAGCTCGGATCGATCGCCACCACGCTCGACGAACTCGCCCGCCGCATCCGGGCCCTCGCCGACGACCACCACGGCCGCAAGGACGAGGAGACCGGGATCGAACTCGACGAAATCGAACGGTCGCTCGCGAGCGGCCTGCGACGCCTCGAACGGCTCGTCCGCACCCTCGGCGGCTAGACCGACGCCGACGGACACAGGTCGGCCAGCGGGCACTCGCCGCACCGCGGTCGGCGGGCGGAACACACCCGGCGACCGTGCAGGATCAACCGGAGACTGAACGGTCCGAGCTCCCCCGGCGGGAGCATGCGGTTCACCTCGTGTTCGATCCGCACCGGATCCGTCTCCGTCGTGATCCCGAGCCGGGCCGTCAACCGTTGCACGTGGGTGTCCACCGGGAACCCCGGGAGACCGAGTGCGACGGACCGCACCACGTTCGCCGTCTTGCGACCGACCCCGGCGAAGGACGTCAGGTCGTCCATGCCACCCGGGACCACCCCGCCGTAGACCTCCACGAGGCGGGACGCCATCGCCAACAGGTTCCGGGCCTTCGACCGGAAGAACCCCGTGGCGTGCACCAACTCCTCGAGCTCGCCCGGATCCGCCGCGGCGAGATCCTCCGGGGCCGGGTAGCGGGCGAACAGCGCCGGCGTCACCCGGTTCACGTTCGCATCCGTCGACTGCGCCGACAGGATCGTCGCCACGAGCAATTCGAACGGCGACCGGTGATCGAGCTCGCAGAGCGCCTCCGGGTAGACCTCACCGAGACGGCGTGCCACCGCACGCGCCCGACCGGCCGGAGTACGAGGACGCGCCATGCGCGCACCGTAGCGCCGGTCGGGCCGACGTAGATTCCCCGGGTGCCCCTCCACGGTCCCGTCGGCGAGCTCGACCGTCCCACCCTCGACGCCATCGCCGCGCTCGCCGTCGACCTCGCGGACCCCACCGCCCACACCCCGCTCGGCGACGCCGCGTGGCGGGCCAGGGCGACCGCCGGCGACGGCACCTTCGCCGCCGCATGGGCGACCGACGACGACGGTCGCATCGTCGCCTACGCGCAACGAGCCGCCGACCCCGCCGCCGGTCACCATCGGCTCGCATTCCTCCTCGCCCCCGACCACGACGCCCGCCTCGTCGACCTCGGGGCACCGCTGCTCAACCGGCTCCTCCGCGACCACGGCGACGAGGTGCGCTGGTGGGTCTCGCACCCCGACGCCCGCCACGACGAGATCGCCGCACGAACCGGGCTGCGCCCCTTCCGCCGCGTCCACCAGATGCGCGTCGACCTGCCGCTCCCCACCGACGTCGCCACCGCCGAACCCGCCTGCACCGTGCGCCCGTTCCGGCCCGGCCAGGACGAGGACGCGCTCCTCGCCGTCAACCGACGGGCGTTCGCCGCCCACCCCGAACAAGGCCGCATGACCCGCGAGCAGCTCGACGCCCGCATCGCCGAGGACTGGTTCGACCCCGAGGGCTGCCTGCTCCACGACGACCCCGACGGCACCCTGCTCGGCTTCTGCTGGACGAAGACGTTCACCGACACCGACCCTCCCCTCGGGGAGATCCACGTGATCTGCGTCGACCCCGCCGCCGCCGGCCAGCGCCTCGGCGGCGCGCTCACCGTCGCCGGACTCGACCACCTCGCCCACCGCGGGCTCCGCGACGGGATGCTCTTCGTCGAGGCCGACAACGACCGGGCGATCCGGCTCTACGAGCGGCTCGGGTTCCGGATCGTCCGAACCGACGCCGCCTACCGGGGACGGGGCCGTGACTGACCGCGAAGAAACCGGGCGGGCCGCGTCGCTCTACGACCTCGACCGCGACGCTCTCGCCGACCTCCTCGCCGGCGAACCCGCGTACCGGATCGACCAGCTCTGGACCGGCCTCTACGCGCAGGGACGCACCCTCGACGACCTCAGCACGCTGCCGAAGACGCTGCGCGCACGTCTCGCCCCGCTCGCCGAAGGTCGCCTCACCGTCGCCGCCACCTCGGCGAGCGAGGACCGCTCCACGGTGAAGACCCTGTGGCGGCTCGCCGACGGCGCGCTCGTCGAGAGCGTCCTCATGCACTACCGGGACCGGACCACGGTGTGCGTCAGCACCCAGGCCGGCTGCGCGATGGCCTGCGGCTTCTGCGCGACCGGGCAGGCCGGGTTCACCCGCCACCTCAGCGTCGGCGAGATCGTCGAACAGGTGCTCTACGCCCGCCGCGACGCCGGAGCCGGCGGGCGGCGGCTCTCGAACGTCGTGTTCATGGGCATGGGCGAACCGCTCGCCAACTACGACCGCACCTGGGGGGCGATCCGCCGCCTCCACGGCGCCGTCGGCTTGTCCGCCCGCCACCTCACCGTGTCCACCGTCGGCATCCTGCCGGGGATCCGGCGCATGACCGCCGAACCCGAGCCGGTGAACCTCGCCGTGTCGCTCCACGCGGCGAACGACGAACTCCGTGACGAGCTCGTCCCCATCAATCGCCGCTACCCCCTCGACGACCTCGTCGACACCTGCCGGGCCTACCTGCGGGCGAAGGGACGGCGCCTGTCCTTCGAATGGGCGCTCATCGACGGGGTCAACGACCGGGCGGGCGACGCCCGCGAGCTCGCCGCCATCGCCCGGGGCCTCGGCGCCCACGTCAACCTGATCCCGCTCAACCCGACACCCGGCTACCCCACGAGGGGAACCCCGCCCGCAGGCGTGGCGGCGTTCGCCGATCGGCTGAGGGCGCTGGGCGTCAACGCCACGGTCCGACGCAACCGCGGTACCGACATCGACGCCGCCTGCGGGCAGCTCGCCGCCGGCGCCCCACCCCGGCCGCAGCAGGTCGCTCCACCGACCCGGAGACGGCCGACACCCGCTTAAAGCGCCGGGCCCGCCACACTGATGACCGTGCAGAACTTCCGGTGGACCAACCCGTCGCTGCCCCAGACGCTGCAGATCGCCGTGTGGCTGTTCTACATCGACGCCGCGTTCGACCTTCTGCTCGGAGGTGGGACGCCGATCCTGCTGATCCTCGGCCTGCTCTCCATCGGCTCCGGGCTCGGTCTCGCCAACGAACGACGGTGGGGCTACGCGCTCGCCCTCGCAACGGCCGGCCTCCGCACCCTGCCGCTCGTCCTGGTCCTGGTGAACGACCTGTCGGCGCTCGTCTCCCTCGGCACGATCTTCGCGATCGCCCGATTCGCCCTGCTGCTGCACCCGCAGAGCCGGCAGTACTTCAGGGTCTACTTCCGCTGAACCCGGGGGCGCCGACCCGTACCGGGTCGGCGGAGGGTCACTTGTCGAAGGGCTTCGGCAGCGCCGTGGTCGGCGGGACCGGGTCGGTATCCGGCGGCAGGATCACGGCGTCGATCGCATGGATGTAGCCGTTCGGCGCCTCGATCTGACCGAGAACCTTCGCGGCCGGTCCCGTCGCACCCGTGCGGGCCACCGTCCCGGCGTTCCCGTCGATCGTCAGCGACGTGCCCGTCGCGTCGGCGAGCAACGTGTCGACCTTCGTCGTCCCGCGCACCAGCACGAAGCCGCGCGGCGCCTTCGCCGGGTCGAACCCGGCGGGGGCGGTGGTCGCGACGTCGGCACCCACGACGTGCTGCAGGAGCGTGCGGGTCAGCAGCTTCTTCTTCGCGTCGGAGGCCTGCTCGCCTACCATGCAGGTGACCCCGGCCTTCTTGAACGCGTCGTTCGTCGGCGCGAACACCGTCAGCGGGCCCGTACCCTCGAGCGCGGACACCAGCCCGGCGATCTCCGCACACGCGAGCAGGGTCGTGAACCGACCGCCGCTGTCGGCGGCGAGCACCGCCGAGATGCGGGCGGGCGTGGCCTCACCGACGGGCTCACCGGTGGCGGCGACCACCGTGGCGGCGTCACCACCACACGCGGCGAGCACGCCCGAACCGGCGAGGGCGAGCGCGGCGAAACGAATCGACAGAGAGCGGCGCATGACCCGCAGTTCTACCATCGCCGGGCCCTCGGGTCGGAACTTGCCGACCGCGGCCGCAGAGGAGCCCCCGGCGTCAGGACAGGTCGCGGGGCGGCAGTGGAACGCCGAGCCGCACGAACAGGTCCTCGAGGAAGCGGTACGTGAGGCCCCACACGACCCGAGAGCCGGGGATGCCAATCCCCGGAAAACGCTGCTCCGGCATCGGCGGGTAGTCGTAGAGCAGGTGGTGGGCGGGATCCGCGAGCCGACCGAGCGGCACCCACACGACGTCGGCGACCTCGTGGTTCGGTGCGAGCAACGGATCCGCACCACCGATCCAGTACGCATGCGCCGCCACCGTGATGCTCCGCCCCGTGGCGCGACCGCCCTCGAGGTCGTCGAGGCGTCCGATCCGTTCCGCCCCGGCGAGGTCGAGACCGACCTCCTCGAAGGTCTCGCGCTCGGCGGTCGACACCGTGTCCGGATCGCCCGGATCGACCCGTCCACCCGGGAAGGCCATCTGACCCGACCACGGGTCGCCGTGACGGCGGGCCCGCTCGATGAACAACAGCTCCACCCCGGCGGGGCCGTCCCGGAACACCGGGGCGACCGCTGCACGCGGCGCGTCGTCGTGCACGACGACGAGGCTGTCTCGCCGACGGAACGCTGACCGGATGTGCACCTCCCCGAACACGGGTCGCACCGTAGCCGTCGTGCCCGGCACCGGAGCTCCGGTGGGCCGACCGCCTGCCCGCTCCGTAGCATCGGTCCGTGCCCCGCCCCAACCGAAACCGCGCCGCCGACCTCTCCCTCCCGACCGGCGCCGAGAAGGTCGTCGCGGTCCGGTCGATGTTCGACCGCATCGCCCCTCGCTACGACCTCGTCAACCGGATCATGACGTTCCGCCTCGACGTCCGATGGCGCCGTCGAACCGTCCGGGAGCTCGAGCTGACCCCCGGGTCGGTCGTCGCCGACCTCGCCTGCGGGACGGGCGACTTCTGCCGGGACCTCCAGCGGGCCGGGCTGCGACCCGTCGGGTTCGACCTCTCCATGGGGATGCTCGCCCATGCGCGCACCGACGCCCCGCTCGCGCAGGCCGACGCGCTCCGGCTCCCACTCGCCGACGGCGCCGTCGACGGGCTCACCTGCGGGTTCGCGTTGCGGAACCTCGTCGCACTCGACCCGTTCTTCCCCGAGTGCGCCCGCGTGCTCCGACCCGGCGGCCGGCTCGCCTTCCTCGAGGTCTCCGAACCCTCCAACCCCGTACTGCGCGCCGGTCACGGCGTGTACTTCGGGCGGGTCGTCCCCTGGGTCGGCGGTCGCCTCTCGGACCGTGCCGCGTACGCCTACCTCCCCCGGTCCGTCGCCTACCTCCCCCCGCGGGACGACCTCCTTGCGGCGATCGCCGCAGCCGGGTTCGACGAGGTCCGCCACCACCAGCTCGACGGCGGCCTCGCCCAGCTGATCACCGCGACCCGCCGCACCCCATGACCGGCGGCACCGAGCCCGGGCCGCTCGTCGCCCGGGCACGACGGATCGATGGCGACCACGACCTCGTCGACGTGGCCGGAGCGCACGGGGTGTTCTGGAGTCGGGACGGCGTCGGATTCGCCGGACGCGGGGTCGCCGCCATCATCGAGGTCCCCGCCGGATCCAGGCAGCAGGCTGGAGCGCTCGTTGCGACAGCGCTCGGGGCGATCCGCCCCCACGATGCGGCCGCACCCCCACCGCTCGCCGTCGGCGCCCTCCCCTACGACCCCGACGCACCCGCCCGACTGATCGTGCCGGCGGTCACCGTCTGGCGCACCGCGGAGGGCGCCCGCTGGCTCGTCACCGTCGGCGACGCCGATGCCCCCGAGCCCGGACTCCCCGACCACGAACCCGAACAGCCCGGGCCGCGCTCGGTCGTCGTCGAGGCCTCACGCGACCCCGACGACTGGTGCGACCTCGTCGCCCGCGCCACCGCTCGGATCCGCTCCGGTGGTCTCGACAAGGTCGTGCTCGCCCGAGAGCTCCTCGTCACCGCCGACCGGGCGTGGGACCCCCGACCCTTGCTGCGACGTCTCCGCACCGCCTACCCGGCGTGCCATGTCACCCACGTCGACGGGTTCCTCTGCGCGAGCCCGGAGCTGCTCGTCGCACGCCGCGGCGACCTCGTGCGGGCGCAACCGATGGCCGGCACCGCGCCGCGGGTCGGCGATCCGGTCGCCGACGCCCGCCTCGCCGCGGGCCTGCTCGCCGACCCGACCTACCGGCGTGAGCACCAGCTCACGATCGACATGGTGCACGACACGCTGCTCCCCTGGTGCTCCTACCTCGACGCGGAACCCGAACCCTCCGTCGTCGCCATGGCGAACGTGCAGCACCTCGCTACGACGGTCGAGGGGCGGCTGTCAGCGCCCGAGCCGTCGGTGCTCGACCTCGTCCACGCCCTGCACCCCACCCCTGCGGTCGGCGGCACCCCGCGCCACGACGCCCTCGCCTTCCAGCAGGCCGAGGAGCAGCTCGACCGTCGCCGCTACGCCGGCGCGGTGGGATGGGTCGACGCGACCGGGTGCGGCGAGTTCGCCGTCAGCGTGCGCTGCGCGGAGCTCGACGGGGCGGTCGCACACGTCTACGCCGGGTGCGGGATCGTCGCCGATTCCGACCCACGGCGCGAACTCGCCGAGACCCAGGCGAAGCTCCAGGCGCTGCTCGGCGCCCTCGTTCGGGTCTGACGTTCAGGCTCCGAGCGCCGCGGCGATCGCCGCGTGCAGCCGATCGTGCACTGCGACGTTGCCGGCACGATCACCCGGCACCACGAGCGCCGCGGCCGACGACGGGTGCGCAGCGAGCTCGGCGATCGACACATCGAGGTCGGCCCCGCACGGCACCACCTCCACCCCGTGCACGGCGAGCAGGGACTCGAGCTGCAGCCCGTGCGGAGTCCCGAAGAGCCGCTCGAAGGACGCCGCGTCGACCGTCGCGCGCTGGGGGAGGAAGGAGAAGATCCCCCCGCCACCGTTGTCGGCGACCACGATGCGGAGCCTGACGTCGCGCTCGGCGAGGTGCTGCAGAGCGGTCGTGTCGTGCAGGAGCGCGAGATCTCCGACGAGCAGCCAGGTGGTCGCCGGCGTTGCGAGCGCCACACCCACCGCGGTCGAGACCACGCCGTCGATCCCGTTCGCCCCACGGTTCGCGAGCACCCGCGGCGGAGCCGCTCGCCGCCCGGCGAACCACTCGAGGTCACGGACCGGCATCGAGGAGGAGACCACCACGACGTCGTCACCACCCGCAGCCGCCCACACCGCACGGGCCACCGCCGGCTCGCTCCGTGCGTCGCCGCCGCGGAGCGCGTCGCCGATCGCCGCGTCGGCCCCGTCGTCGGCCCGGCGCCAACGGGCGAGCCACGTGTCGTCGGCATCGTCCGACCCACGGGCGAGCGCCGCAGCGAACGCTGCCGCCGTCCGTCCGGGATCCGCCGCGACCACGACGTCGAGGTGCCGGTCCGGATCCCACCACGTCCCCGCTGCATCGACCGAGATCCGCAGCGCGTCACCTGCGGCGAGCCACTGCGCGAGCACCTTCGACGCGGGTGGCGCGCCGAAGCGCAGCACCACCTCCGGTCGCAACGCGGCGAAGGACGGAACCCGCAGGAGCCCATCCGCGTGGGCGACGACCACCGGCGCGGTGGTGCGGGCGTTCGAACGTGGGTCGGCGAACAGCGGCCAGCACAACCGGGTCGCCAACTCGACGACTGCGTCCGCCGCAGCGGCGTCGAGTCCAGCGCCTGCGACCACGACCCCGCGGCGTGGTGCGTCCGTCGTGCCGAAGGCACCGACGAGACGGGCGACCTGCTCCGGGTCGGGTACCCCGACGCCGACCAGCCGGCTGTGCCACGGCGCGCCGTCCGACCGGCCTGTCGGCATGGCCCCGACCCGCCCGACGAGCGGTTCCCGGAACGGCAGGTTCAGCTGCACCGGACCGTGCGGCGTCCCGACCGTGTCGGCCACGGCCCGCGCGGCGAGCGAACGCCACGTCGCCGACGTCGTCCCATCGGGCGGGCCCGGATCGACGAAGGACCGCACGGACCGCCCGAAGAGGTGCTGCTGGTCCACCGTCTGCGGTGCGCCGACACCGTGGAGCTCGGGCGGCCGATCGGCCGTGCACACGAGAAGCGGCACCTGGCCGAGATCGGCCTCGACCACGGCCGGGTGCAACTCGACCGCGGCCGTGCCGCTCGTGGTGAGCACGATGGCCGGCCGTCCCGTCGCCGCCCCGAGGCCGAGGGCCAGGAACCCGGCGGATCGTTCGTCGAGCACGACATGAGTCCGCAGGCGTGGCTCGGCGACGAGGGCGAGCGCGAGCGGCGTCGACCGCGAACCCGGGCAGATCACCGCATCGGCGACCCCGCACCGGACGAACTCGTCGACGATGGTGGTACAGAAGGTCGCGGTCACCGAATGATCGTCCACCGCACCATGTTGCCGGGTCGGACGACCGATGCGGCAACGTCGACGCCGGGCCATCCGCGAGACTGCCCCGGTGACCCAGCCCGGTCGGCCGATCGTCCTCCCCTCCCAGATCCACCCGGCGACCGTCCCGGCGAGCGACGGGAGGCGTCTCGTGGCCGTCCACGGCTTCACCCAGACCGCCCGATCGTGGGACCCGCTCCTGCCGGCGCTACGACGGCACGGCACGGTGGTCACGGTCGACGCTCCCGGTCACGGCGACGCCGCCGGCCTCGACCTCGACCACCGCGCGGCCGCCGACGCGCTCGCCGCCACTGGCGGGCGGGCGATCTACCTCGGCTACTCGATGGGCGGTCGGCTCTGCCTGCGACTCGCAGTCGATCACGCCGACGTGCTCGACGGCCTCGTGCTCATCAGCACCACCGCCGGGATCGACGACGAGGCCGCCCGGGCCGAACGCCGTGACGACGACGACCGGCTCGCCGCGCGCATCGAGGCGATCGGCGTCGACGCGTTCCTCGACGAGTGGCTCGCCAAGCCGCTGTTCGCCCGGCTGCCACGGGAGCTCGCCGGGACCGACGACCGCCGTCGGAACAGCGCCGCCGGTCTCGCGTCGAGCCTGCGACAGTGCGGAACCGGTGCCCAGGAACCGCTGTGGGACCGGCTCGCCGTGCTCCGTGAACGCGCCCTACCGGTACTCGTCGTCACCGGTTCGGCCGACGGACGCTTCGTCGAGATCGGCGATCGCCTCGTCGACGCGATCGGACCGAGCGCCCGGCACGTCACCGTGGCGGACGCCGGTCACGTCGTCCACCTCGAGCGACCCGACGTGTGGTCGGAGGTCGTCGGTTCGTGGCTCGAGGGGCTGGACCCTCAGCCGCCGAGCGCCGCGATCTCCGCCGCGGAGTAGCCGAGCTCGGCGAGGACGTCCGCCGTGTGCTCGCCGACCTTCGGCACCGGCGGCGTGCGCCGCAACGGGGTACCCCGGAACGTGACCGGCGAGTTCACCGAGGTGACCGGGTCGCCGCCGGGCACGTCGATCTCCACGAACCCGCCGGCGGCCTCGACCTGGGGGTCCTCGAGCACCTCGGCGGGGGTCTGCGCGGGCGCCCACCACACGTCGTTCGCATCGAACCTGGTCGCCCACTCCTGCAGCGGCCGGGACGCGAAGCACTCGTCGAGTTCGGCGATGAGCGCCGCCGCGTTCTGCTTGCGGGACTTCGCATCGGCGAACCGCTCGTCGGCGGCGAGGTCCTGGCGTTCCACCGCGGCGAGCACACCCGGGAAGTGGCGGTCGACCTCGAGGCCGATCAACCAGAACCACTTGTCGTCCGCCGCGCGGTAGCTGTTCACGAGCGGGGTCGGCGACTGCTCACGCGGCTTCGCCGACTCGAGCTTGCCGAAGGTCGCCTGGTTCGCGATCTGCCACCCCATGCCGTACAGGCCGGTGCGCAGCAGCGACACCTCGACGACCCGACCCTTGCCGGTACGCGTGCGCTCGAAGAGCGCCCCGCTGATCCCCGCCGCCGCCGTGAGCCCGGTCATGTGGTCGCCGAGGCCCATGCGGACCGGGATCGGTGCGGCGTCCCGGGGCACGAGATCGCGGGCGATCCCCGTGCGCGCCCAGAATGCGCCGATGTCGTAGCCGGGCCGCCAGGCCTCGGGACCGTCGAGCCCGTACCCGGTGATCGTCGCGTAGACCAGCTCGGGGTGGCGGGCCGTCAACGTCTCGTGATCGAACCCCATCCGCTGCAACGCCGCCGGTCGCATGTTCGTGAGGAACACGTCGGCCGTCTCGACGAGCCGCTCGAGCGCTGCGAGCCCGTCCTCGGAACGCAGGTCCAACGCCACGGAACGCTTGCCCCGGTTGTCGAGCATGAACGACGGGTTCGGGATGTCGCCGTACCCGAGGGTCCCGTACACGTTGCGCTGCGGGTCACCGGTCCCGGGCGGCTCGACCTTGATGACCTCCGCACCCCAGTCGGCGAGGATTCCCCCCGCCGCCGGTCCGGCGATCCACATGGTGAGCTCGACGATGCGAACCCCGGCCAGCACCTGCGGCTGCTCGGCCCCGCCGTCGGTCTGATTCGTCCCGTCCCCCATGGCGGGCACGCTAGCGCCGTCGACCGGCGGGGTCCGTGCGCCGCGTAGTCTCCCCTGCCGTGCCCGCAGCCGGAACCAACACCGCCGGCACCGCACCATCTCAGCGTCGCGTCTACCTCGCCGTGATCTCGGTGAGCACCGCCGGCGTGCTCCCGGTTTTCCTCCTCGGCGGCCTCGCCGTGCAGGTGCGTGCCGACCTCGGGATCGCCGAGTCGACCCAGGGCTGGATCGCGTTCGGCTACTTCGGCGTGTCGGCCCTCAGTTCGGCCGCGCTCGGCCGTCTCGTCGAACGGATCGGACCGACCCGCGGCATGCGACTCGCCGCGTGCATGAGCACCGTCGCCCTGCTCGGCGCAGCGCTGAGCGGGAGTTTCGTCGTGCTCCTCCCGGCGCTCGCGCTCGGAGGCATGGCGAACGCTCTCGCCCAACCAGGGTCGAACGCGTTCATCGTGAGCGGCGTTCCGTTACGGCGGAACGGGTTGGCGTTCGGGGTGAAGCAGTCGGCGATCCCCGCCGCGACCCTCCTTGCCGGACTCGCCGTCCCCACGGTCGCCCTAACCGTCGGGTGGCGGTGGGCATTCGCCGGCGCAGCCGTGCTCGCAGCAGCCGCCGCCGTCGGCGTGCCGCGCGTCGCCCGCCCCGAGCACCCGATCGGCACCCCCCCGACGGGCGGGCCGACGCGCGAGCGCCGACGCCCGCAGGTGTCCCTCGTGACCCTCGGTGTGCTCGGCGCAGGGGCCGGGTTCGGTGCCGCCTCCGCGAACGCCCTCGGGTCGTTCCTCACCTCGACGGCCGTCGACGCCGGCATCGGACCGGGGCTCGCCGGCGCCATGCTGTCGGTCGGGAGCGCCGTGGGCCTGTGCACACGACTCGTCCTCGGCTGGCGCGCCGACACCATGACGGGGAGCCTCTTCCGCGTCGTGACCGTGATGCTCGTCCTCGGTTCGCTCGGGTTCGGCGCGCTCGCCGTCGGCTCGCCGGTCTCCGTGCTCGCCGGCACCGTCGTCGCCTTCGCGGCGGGGTGGTCGTGGCCGGGCATCTTCAACCTCGCCGTGGTGCACCACAACCGGGAGGCACCCGCTGCCGCCACCGGGGTCACCCAGACGGGCACCTACGCCGGTGGCGCCGCGGGCCCCCTCGTGTTCGGCTACCTCGTCGTGCAGGGTGGGTACGGCCGGGCGTGGGCGGCCTTCGTCGGCGTCGCCATCGCCGCGGCGGCGATCATCGAGATCGGGCGCCGCCGCCTCGAGGGCGGACCGCCGACCAGCCTGCGATCAGAGGCCGTCGACGACCAACGTTGACACGGCGATCCCGGCCGCGAACAACGCACCGAAGAGCAGTTGCACCCTGCCCGTCGCTCCGAGCACCGGGATGAGTGCGGGGCCCGTCGCCCCGCCGAGCACCACCGTCGCAGGTCGCCGCGCCGGCAGGACCCCGAGCAACGCCACCGCCGCGACCGGGCGGAGGCCGAGACCCGCGACCAGGGGCACGGACACGAACGCTCCAGCCACGAGCACCACGTACAGCCAGCGGGTCCGACGATCCCCGAGGCGGACAGCGAGGGTGCGCTTACCCGCCACGGTGTCGGTGGGGATGTCCCGCAGGTTGTTCACGACCAGCAACGCCGTGGCGAGCAGTCCGACCGGAACCGCCGCGCCGACAGCGAGCGGGGTGAGGCGTTCAATCATCACGAAGGTCGTCCCGGCCGTTGCGACGAGCCCGAAGAACACGAACACGAACAGTTCGCCGAGGCCGAGGTACCCGTACGGCGCCGGCCCGCCCGTGTAACCCCAGCCCGCTGCGAAGCAGGCGACCCCAACCGCGAGGAGCCACCACGTCGTGGAGGCGGCGAGGGCGAGTCCGCCGACCCCGGCGACCCCGAATGCCAGGAACGCCGCGTTCCGCACCGACGCCGGGCTCCGCAGCCCCGAGGCGACGAGTCGTTGCGGACCGACGCGCACGTCGTCGGTGCCCCGGACACCGTCGCTGTAGTCGTTCGCGAAGTTGACCCCGACCTGCAACGCCAGGCTGACCAGCAGGGCCACCACCCCGCGCCACACGCTGACCGCCGCACCGGTCCCGACCGCCGCAGCGGCACCGACCGCGACCGGCACCACCGCAGCGGGAAGCGTTCGCGGGCGGGCGCCGAGGATCCAAGGGTTCGTCACCGGCGGAACGCTAGCGGCGGGCCGGGCCGACCGGACCGGACGCGCGACCTGTGGCAGGATGATGACGTCTGCGCCGCACCGCCGGCCGGACCAGCGAGGTGCCCCATGTCTCTTCCCGCACTGCTCCGCCGCACGGCGCCGCCCCTCGCCCTCGTCGGCGCGGCAGTACTGGTCCTCTCGGGGTGTCTCCGCTACGAGTTCAACGCCAGGATCGACGATGCCGGAACCGTCGACCTCGAGGTGCTCATCGCCGCGCAACAGTCCATCGCCGGCGACCTGCTGGGCGACACCCTCGGCGAGGGGTGCAACGGCGTGTCGGAGGCCGGGTCCTTCACCGTCCGCGAGGAGCCCTACCAGGAAGGCGACTGGACGGGGTTCCGCTGCATCGCGGAGGACCTCACGCTCCGGGAGTTCACCGACTACCTGAACGGAACCGACGGCGAGAACGACTGGTCGATCGTCCAGGACGGCGACTCGACGGTGCTCAACGCGTCGGTCCGCCCCGACACCGGCGACGCCGGGGCCGAGGGTGGCGAGGCACTCCTGTCCGCCGTGACGTTGATCTTCCGCTTCACGGCACCGGGGGACCTCGGCGACAACAACGCGACCAGCACCGAGGGGTCGACCGCCACCTGGGAGCTGACCGGGCAGGACCTCGCATCGGACTACACGCTCACCGCCGAGTGGAACGGTGGCGGCGGGACGAACCTCGTGCTCTACGGACTCCTCGGCGGCGCCGGCCTGCTGGTCGTCATCGGGTTGGTCCTCCTGCTCACCCGGGGACGCAACCGCGGCGGCTCGACGCCCCAGGCGCCGCCCGGCTTCGCTACCCCGGGCGGGTTCCCGCCCGCCGGTGGGCCCGCCGCGCCGCCGTGGGCAGCGACCCCGCCGGCCCAGGCACCGCCCGCGCCCCCGGTACCGCCGCAGGCCGCACCCCCGGCATGGTCGGCACCGCCCGTTGCACCACCGCAGGCGCCACCTCCGCCGCCGGCGCCTCCTGCCCCGCCGGCCGCACCGCCCGCACCTCCCCAGGCTGCACCGCCGGCACCGCCGGCATGGTCGGCACCGCCCGCTCCGCCGGCACCGCCCGCACCTCCCCAGGCTGCACCGCCGGCACCGCCGGCATGGTCGGCACCGCCCGCTCCGCCCGCTCCGCCGGCACCGCCCGCCGCACCACCGCAGGCACCGCCCGCACCGCCCGCCGCACCACCGCAGGCGCCTCCGGGACCGCCCGAGGGCGGCCAGGGAACGGTGTTCGCTCCGCCCCCTCCACCGCCGCAGCAGTGAGCCGACTCGTCGCAGTCGCCCTACCCAGCGGCGACGAGTTCGTCCGCACGCTCCGACGGATCTGGGACGACGGCGACGCCGTCCTGCCCGTCGACCTCCGGCTGCCGGCGCCCGCCCGCGCTCGGCTCCTGTCGGCGTTGCGACCCGACCGCATCGTCGACTCATCCGGAACCACACGGCTCGCCGATCCGGTGCCCGCACTCGACGGGGACGCTCTCGTTCTCGCCACATCGGGCACCACCGGGGTACCGAAGGGCGTCGTGCTCACCCATGACGCGGTCCGCGCCTCCGCAGCGGCGACGAGCGAACGACTCGCCGTCGACCCGGCGAACCACCACTGGCTCGCGTGCCTACCGCTCGCCCACGTCGGCGGGCTGTCCGTCGTCTGCCGGGCGCTGCACACCGGCACCCGCCTCACCGTGCACCCCGCCTTCGACCCGGACGCCGCGCAGTCCTGCGGCGCCACGCACGTCTCTCTGGTGCCCACGGCCCTCGGGCGCATCGACCCGAGCCGGTTCACCTGCATCGTGCTCGGCGGGGCCGCACCACCGACGGACCTGCCGCCGAACGTGGTGTGCACCTACGGCATGACGGAGACCGGCAGTGGCATCGTCTACGACGGTGTGCCCCTCGCCGACGTCGGCGTGCGCGCCGTCGACGGCGAACTGCAGGTGCGCGGCCCGATGCTGCTCCGCGCCTACCGCGACGGCAGCACGCCCGAGGGGGTCGACCCGACGGTGGACGGGTGGCTCGCCACCGGAGACGCCGGAACGGTCGACGCCACCGGCACGGTGCAGGTCTTCGGGCGGTCGGGGGACGTCGTCGTCACCGGCGCACAGAAGGTGTGGCCCGACCCCGTCGAGGCTGTGCTCGCACGGGTGCCCGGCGTCGCGGAGGTCGCCGTCATCGGCCGAGCCGACCCCGAATGGGGCGCGGTCGTCACCGCCGTCGTGGTGCCCGCCGACCCCGCGCGTCCACCGACGCTCGCCGACCTCCAGGCCGCCGTGCGAGCCGAGCTCGCGCCGTACTGCGTGCCCCGTCGGGTCGAGCTCGTCGACGCACTCCCCCGCACCGCGCTCGGCAAGGTGCAGCGAGGCCGTCTCCGGGAGGCGTGACCTCCCGGTCGGTTCAGCGGCCCGAACGCTCGAGGATGTGGATCGCGCAGGCGGAACCGAGCCCGATCACGTGGGTGAGACCGACCTTCGCATCGGGGATCTGCCGGTCGCCGGCCTCCCCGCGGAGATGGGTCGTGACCTCGTAGATGTTCGCGATGCCCGTCGCTCCGAGCGGGTGACCCTTCGAGAGCAGACCGCCCGACACATTCACCGGGATCTCGCCGTCGCGCCACGGCCCCCGCTTGTCGATCCACTCCCCTGCGCCGCCGCGCTCGCACAGCGACAGGTTGTCGTAGTGGATCAGCTCGGCGGTCGCGAAGCAGTCGTGCAGCTCGACGAGGTCGAGGTCCTTCGGCGAGACGCCGGCGAGCTCGTACGCCCGGTCGGCCGCCTGCCGGGTGAGGGTGTTGACGTCGGGCTGCACCTGCGAACTCGGCGTCCACGGGTCGGAGTTGAGCACCGACGCCGAGATCTTCACGGCACGCCGCTGCTGTTCGGCGGAGAGCGTGCGCAACCGCTCGCCGCTGACGAGCACCGCCGCTGCGGCCCCGTCCGTCGTCGGGCAGCACATCATCAGCGTGTTCGGGTACGAGATCATCTCCGCGCCCATGACCTCCTCGAGGCTGAACTCCTTCTGGTAGTGGGCCAGCGGGTTCAGCACCGAGTGGGCGTGGTTCTTCTGGGCGACCTTCGCGAACTGCTCGAACCCGACGCCGTCGTTCTCGTACGCGTACTCCATGCCCGCCTGGGCGAAGACGCCCGGCATGAGACCGGTGCCGAGCACGCCCTCCGTCTGGAGCACCCCGCCGTAACGGCCGTTCGGTTCGAAGACCTTCTCGTCACGCTTCGCCCGGTTCGCCGCCCCGAGCAGCCCCTGCTTGCCCATCTGCTCGACCCCGACGGCGAGGCCCATGTCGCACTCGCCGGCCTTGATGGCGAGGTACGCCGTGCGGAACGCGGTCGCCCCGGTCGCGCACGCGTTGGCGACGTTGTAGACGGGGATGCCCGTCTGGCCGATCTGCTTGAGGATCCGCTGGCCGACACCGGCATTCGACTGGTTCAGGTTGCCGCACCCGAAGATGCCGACGTCGTCGATGTGCACGCCACCATCGGCGAGCGCACCCATCGCGGCGGTCGCGCCGAGGTCGATGAGGTCCTGGTCCTTGTACCGGCCGAACTTGGTCATGTGGGTGCCGAGCACCCAGATGTCGTCGCTCATGTCCGCTCCCCCGCTCAGTTCGCCGGCTCGAACCCGAAGGCTACGCACTCGACGCCACGGCTGTCGGAGTCCACCACGAAGGTGGTCAGCCGCACCGGCATCCCGAGTCGCACCTTCTCCGGGGTCGGGTCGGTGTTGACGATGTTGGACTTCACCGTCATGCCGCCGTCGAGATCGACGAGCGCGGACACGTACGGCGTCGGGACACCGGGCGCCGCCCGGTGCACGATCGTGAAGCTGCGCACCTTGCCGGAGCGGCCGAGCGGTTCCCGGCGGAACTCGGTGCCAGCACAGGAGGCACAGGCGTTGCGACGGTCGAAGAACCGGGCGCCACACGCCACGCAGGCATTGACGACGAGGTGCGGGTCGGCGTCGAGCACGAGGTAGTCGACCACGGGGATCTGCGAAGCCATGCCGGGACCCTACCGTCCGGCGACGGCGGCAGTGAGACGGCGCGCGAGATCGCCGCGTCGGGCGACCTCAACGGCGTCGAGGCCGAGCCAACCGCACATCCGGCCGAGCTCACCGGCCAGACGATCGGCGACGGGCCCCGCGTCGATGCCCGGCTCGGCGAACGCTCCCAACACCTGCAGCACCCGACCCCGTCGGTCGGCCCGCACGTCGATCCGGGCAACGAGCGTGTCGCCCGCGAGGAAGGGCAGCACGTAGTAGCCGTGCACCCGTCGTTCGGCGGGCGTGTACAGCTCGAGGCGGTACCGGAACCCGAACAACCGCTCGGCGCGCGTCCGCTCCCACACGAGGGAGTCGAACGGCGACAGGAGCGCGGTCGCATCGACGGCACGCGGCAGCCGTGCCGCCGCAGCGAGGAGCGCGGGTTCCTTCCAGCCCTCCACCGAGACCGGAGCCAGCGAGCCGTCCTCGACGAGGTCGGCCACGAGCGGACGCGCGACCGGACGGGGGATCCGGTAGTAGTCGGCGAGGTCCCCGACCGTCGCCACTCCCAACGCCGCCGCCGCACGCCGCAGCAGCGCACGCCGCGCGTCGTCGGGGTGCGGGGTCGGTGCTGCGAGCACCGGCGCAGGCACGACGCGTTCGGTGAGGTCGTACCGGCGTTCGAAGGTCGGGCTGCGACGCGCCGTCACCTGCCCGGTCCAGAACAGGTACTCGAGCGCGCGCTTCGCCTCCGACCAACCCCACCACGCGCCGGTCCGCCCGCCGCCCAGACCGATCTCGCCGGCACCGACCGGGCCGCGACGGCCGACCTCGGCGAGCACGTCGGCGACGAAGGTCGGGCGACGGCGAGCGAGTGCGACGAGTCCCTTCCACGCAGCGCCGTCCGCCGCGGCCTCCATGCGATGGCGGAACAACGGCTGCATGTCGACGGGCAGGAAGCTCGCCTCGTGCCCCCAGTACTCGAACGCCTCCCCACGCCACGACGCCACCACGAGGCTGTCACGCGGGTGGTCGCCGAGCCGGGAGAACAGCGGCAGCTCGTGCGAGCGGACGAGCACGTTCACCGAGTCGATCTGCACCACGCCGAGCCGGCCGAACACGCCACGAACCGATCGCCGATCGGCGCCGGCTGCTGGTCGAGGCCGGTCGAACCCCTGCGCCGCGAGCGCGATGCGTCGGGCCTCGGCAGCGTCGAGCGTTCCGCTCCGACGGCTCACGCCGGGTCCGGCCCGCTGCGGAACCCGCCACGGTGCACGACGTCGGCGAGCGGACGGCGCGGCCGCCGGGCCGATGCCCGGGCGTTCGCCCCGGCGTCGGGATCCCGCCGGCCGAGCGCCACCGCGCCGATCGGCTGGTGGCCCTCGGGGATACCGAGTGCGTCCCGGACGGCGGACTCCTTGCCGAAGATCCCGAAGTAGCAGGCGCCGAGCCCGGCGTCGGTCGCCGCGAGCAGGAGGTTCTCCGTCGCCATCGCCGTGTCGAGCAACCAGTACGGCACCGGCCACGCGGAGGCTTCGTCCCCGAGCGAGCGGCGTTCGTCCTCCGGTGCCGCCCGGCGGGCCCGCTTGTCGTCCTCGGCGTAGCGACGGACGTAGGCGTCGGGGTCGGCGCACGGCACGACGAGCACCGGAGCCCGGAGCAGGCCCGGCCAGGGGAACCCGGTCGGATCCGGCAGGGATGCCGCCCAGTACCGCGCCGTCTGGTCGGGGCCCTCGAGTACGACGAAGTCCCACCCCTGGGCGTTCCCGGCGGAAGGCGCCCGCCGGGCGAGGTCGATGAGTTCGTCGACGAGTGCCGGCTCGAGCGGGTCGGCGAGGAAGTCCCGGGTCATCCGCCGGGCGCGGACGACGTCGACGAACTCCACCGGCTCAGGCCCCGCTGCGCGCGGCCTGGCGGCGGAGCGCGCTCCGCGCCTCGTCTGCGAGGCGACCGACGATGTCGCCCGCGGACTCGACGGCGTCGATCGCCCAGGCACCCTGACCGCACGGCATCGACCCGACGTCGGTGATCCCGTCACGGCGGGCGACGACGTAGACGTCCTTGGAGTTCTTGAACTGCCGGGGGAAGGGGAGGATGTCGTGGGGTCGCGACTCCCAGTCGTCGGTCCACCGGTTGCGGATCGCCCGCATCGGCTTGCCCGAGTACGACCGGGTGATGAGGGTCGAGTCCTCGTTCGCACCGACGATCGCCGCCTTGTAGTTCTCGTGAGCGAACGCCTCCCGGCTCGCGACGAACCGGGTACCGAGCCACACCCCCTCCGCGCCCATGGCCAACGCCGCAGCGATCCCGGCGCCGGTCGTGATCCCACCGGCGGCGAGCACGGGCACGTCACCGACCGCGGCCACGCACGCCGGGACGATCGCCGAGGTCGCAACCCGCGAGGTGTGGCCGCCGCCCTCGGTCCCCTGCGCGATCACGATGTCCGCCCCGGCGGCGGCGACCTTCGCCGCGGCGCGGGCCGTACCGACGAGCCCCATGACGACCGTGCCGTTCCGATGCAGCGACTCCACCCACGGACCGGGGTTCCCGAGCCCGGCGGCGAAGACGGGTGGCGCCTCCTCGAGCACGATCTGCATCAGCTCCTCGGGCCGGACCGGGCGACCGTCCTTGCCGACGGCGAACTCGCCGAAGCCGTCCTCGAGACCGGCGGGGTCGACGACCGGGCGGTCGTGCGGCGGACGGGCCGGGAGGACCTCGCCGGTCGTCTGCACCGGCAGGAGCAGGTCGACCCCGAAGGGACGGTCCGTCAGCTCCCGGCACCGGCGGATCTCGAGACGCAACCGCTCGGGCGCGAACCCCGCACCGCCGAGCACGCCGAGGCCCCCGGCGTTGGAGACCGCTGCGACGAGCTCGGCCCGCGCCACGTACCCCATGCCGGCCTGCACGATCGGCACCTCGATGCCGAGCAGGTCGCAGATCCTCGTACGCAGCGGGTCGCTCACCGGGTGGTCCTCCGTCAGATCCGGACGAGGGGGGCAGGGAGTCCGGGCACGTCGACCCGGGTGCGGAACACCGTGCCGGCCCGTTCCGGGTGGTCGGTGTTGTCGGCGGTCACGATGTAGAGGTCACGGCGGTCCGCGCCACCGAAGCACAGGGAGGTGACCATGTGCGCCGGGACGGGGATGCGGGCGACCTCGGTGCCGTCCGGACGGAACGCCCGCACGGCACGGGCGCCGGACACGTCGGCGATCCACAGCGTGCCGTCCTCGTCGACCGCGAGCCCGTCCGGCTCGAGGTCGTCGGCGTGCACCGCGAGCCGGCGCCCCCGAACCGACCCGTCGGCGCCGTAGTCGTGGGCCCACACCCCGTTGCTCGCCGTGTCGGCGTGGTAGAGCATCCCGCCGTCCGGCGAGAACCCGATCCCGTTCGACAGCAGCACGCCGCCGTACAGCTCGGTCGCGACACTCTCGGCGTCGATCCGCCACGCCTCGCCGGCCGAGCGCGTACCGCCTGCGGCGAAGGGGTCGGTCCGCAGCGTGCCGACGACGACCCGACCCACCGGGTCGGCCATCAGGTCGTTGATCCCCGGGGCGTCGAAGCGGTACAGCACCCGGCTCGCGCCATCGTGCACATGGGACACGTCCCGGCCACCGATGACGATCCCGCCGTCGGCGTGCAGCGCGATCCCACCGACCCCGCGACGCTTCGGGACCACCGTGTGCAACGTGCCGTCCGGCGTGCGACAGAAGACCCCGCCGTTCGGGACGTCGGCGAAGAACAGCCGGTCGTCCGCGTCGACGCGCGGTCCTTCGAGGAGCCCGAAGCCCCACACGAGCGGTTCGAGGTCGGTCACGGTCCCTCCCCCCGGACCGGCGTGCGCCGGCCGGCCGTCAGCGTGTCGCCTTGAGGAGGGCGTCGAGATCCTCGGCCATCGCCCAGCCGAAGACGATCAACGCCCCACCACCGGCGACGTCGACGTCGCCGAAGAGCTTCGTGACGGACCGGTCGACCTTGCGACGGTCGGCCACGTCGAAGTCCAGCGCGAGCGGCACCGAACCGTCGCCCACCGCGATGAACATGCGGTCGTCGTAGCTGCCCGCGTCGATGCCGAAGCGCTTCGCGAGCCGACGCCCCCAGGCACGCTCCTCGCCGGACGCCTTGTGCCCCGGCCGGGGCACGATGTCCTGCAGCGTACTGAACGCCTCGAACCCTCCGGGGCAGCGGAGCCGGGTCCCGATGAGGACGTCCTCGTCGGGGAAGGCGAGCACGGCGCGCCGGAGCTGGTCCTGCATCATCGAGGACAGAACCTCGGCACAGTCCGACGCCCGACCCACGGCCGCGAGTCCGATGAGCACGCTCGGGGTCCCCCCGATGCGTTCGAGCGTGCAGAAGGAGTACCCGCGGAGCGCGCCCTCACCCCGGGCGAGCGTGACGAGCACCCAGGCCTCGGCCTGCTTGGACAGCGTGCCGATCTCGTAGGGCGCGCCCGACCCACCGGGCAGCTCGGCCATCTCGGCCAGATCCGCATCGCTGAGAGCGGTGCAGTCCTTGGTCACGGTGCGGATCGCCATGAACCCCCAGCCCCCAGCGGTCTCGATGCGACACGATGCGTCCCCCAGTTCAGTCGCTGCCCGCCCCGACGCGCAAACCCGCCCGGCAGATGGCCGGCACCGGGCGCCTCAGAGCCGGACGCAGTCGGCGCCGAACAGCTCGCGCAGCTCACCGACCAGCCCGTTCGTCGTGTCGACCCGACACACCTCCGGCAGTCGCAGGGTCCGGCCCCCGACCTCGAGCAGCACCGGACTGTCCCCCGGGTGACCGTCGATCATGTCGCGGAGCCGGTCGAGCGCCCGGTCGTCGAGGCGATGGGGTGCGAGGCGCAGGCGCAGCGGCAACACCGCGCCCTCCTCCTCCACGTCGAGCACCTCGAGGCCGTTCACGACGATCTTCGGCGAGTCCTCCCGAGTGTCGACCCGACCCTTCACGACGACGACCTGGTCGCTCAGCTCGGCGGTGAGGAGATGACCGAGGAGCTCCATCTGACGGGCGAACACGACGCACTCGACCGTACCGGTGGCGTCCTCGAGGCTCAGGATCCCCATCTGGTCGCCGCGTCGGGTGAACTTCCGTTCGACGCTGGTGACGACGCCGCCGACCGCCACGATCGAGGAATCCGACGCCGGACGCTCGGCGAGCGCCTCGAGGCTGCAGTCGGTCCGGCTCGCGAGCCGACGCTCGAACCCCCGCAGCGGGTGATCCGACACGTAGAGGCCGAGCATCTCCTTCTCGAACGCGAGCCGGGTGCGACGGTCGAAGTCGTGGTCGGGGATCGGGGTGCGCTCGTCGAAGGTCGGTTCGCCGCCGTCGTCGAAGGACCCGAACAGCGTCTGCACCCCCATCTCGAACTCGCGCCGGCGAGCGACGGCGTCGTCGATGATCCGCTCGTGCACGGCGAGCAGCCCCTGCCGGGGGTGCCCGAGGGCGTCGAACGCGCCCGCCTTGACGAGGGACTCCACGGTCCGTCGGTTCAGCACCTTCAGGTCGACCCGACGACAGAAGTCGTGGAAGTCGACGAACGGCCCGTTCGCCTCACGCTCCGCCACGATCAGCTCGACGAGGCCCTCACCGACGTTGCGCACCGCCGAGAGCCCGAAGACGATCCCGCCCTCCCCATCGGGCGAGAAGTCCGCCACGGCACGGTTGATGTCGGGGACGAGCACCCGGATGCCCATCGTCCGGCACTCGTTGAGGTACACGGCCGCCTTGTCGAGGTTGCCCTTCACCGAGGTGAGCAGGCAGCTCAGGTACTCGACGGGGTAGTTCGCCTTCAGGTAGGCGGTCTGGTAGGCGACGAAGCCGTACCCGTAGCTGTGCGACTTGTTGAAGGCGTAGTCCGCGAACGGCTCGATGATCTCGAACCACGCCTCCCCGAGCTCCCGGCCGTACCCGACCCGCTCGGACCCCTCGATGAACTTCTCCCGCTCCTTCGCGAGCAGCGCGCGGTCCTTCTTGCCGCACGCCTTTCGCAGGTTGTCGGCCTCGGCGAGGCTGTACCCGGCGAACCGCTGAGCGATCCGCATCATCGCCTCCTGGTAGATCATCAGGCCGTACGTGTCGGCGAGGATCTCCTCGGCGTCGGGATGCAGGTACGTGATCGACTTCCGCCCGTTCTTCCGGTCGGCGTAGTCGTTGTGCATGTTCGCCGCCATCGGACCCGGCCGGTACAGGGCGACGAGGGCGGCCACGTCGTCGAAGCGTTCCGGCTGCATCGACCGGATCAGTTCCCGCATCGGTGTGGACTCGAGCTGGAACACGCCGATGGTGTCACCGCGGCCGAGCAACTCGTAGGTGCGCCGGTCCTCGAGATCGACGTGGTCGATGTCGACGCGGACCCCGTTCAACCGCTCGATCATCTGCAGCGTGTCGGTGATCACGTCGAGGTTCCGCAGGCCGAGGAAGTCCATCTTCAGCAGGCCGAGTTCCTCGACGCCGTGCATCTCGTACTGGGTGATGATCGGCGCGTCCTCGGGCGCCTGGGAGGACTCGGGCTTGCGCTGGATCGGCAGGTACTCCGTCAGCGGCTTCGGGGCGATCACGACCGCAGCGGCATGCACGCTGTCCTGGCGGCGGAGCCCCTCGAGACCGCGCGCCACGTCGACGATGCGTCGGACCTCGTCGTCGCCCTGGTAGAGCGCCCGCAGGTCGGCCGCCATCCGGTAGCCGTCGGCGAACTTCTCGTGCTCGTCGAGGCACGCGTACAGCGGGGTGTCCCGGCCCATCACGAGCGGCGGCATCGCCTTCGCGACCTGGTCGCCCTTCGCGTAGGGCAGCCCGAGCACCCGGGCGGCGTCGCGCACCGCCGCTCGGGCCTTGATCTGGGAGAACGTGATGATCTGCGCGACATGGTCGCGGCCGTACCGTTCGGCGGCGTAGCGGATCATCTCCTCCCGGTAGCGGGAGTCGAAGTCCATGTCGATGTCGGGCATCGAGATGCGGGACGGGTTCAGGAACCGCTCGAAGAGGAGGTCGTAGCGGATCGGGTCGAGGTCGGTGATCCACAGCGCGTACGCGACCGCGCACCCGGCGGCCGATCCACGACCGGGTCCGACGCGGATACCGGAGTCACGGGCGTGGCGGATCAGGTCCCACACGATGAGGAAGTACGAGCTGAACCCCATCGCAGAGATGACCTGCAGCTCGAACGCGATGCGCTCCACCACGTCGTCGGGCAACTGATCGCCCCAGCGGCGTCGGGCGCCCTCGAACGCGAGGTGCTCGAGGTACGCCGCATCGTCGGCGAACCCCTCCGGCACCGGGAACTCCGGCAGCTTCGAGGTGCCGAACTCGAGCTCGACGTTGCACCGCTCGGCGATCCACAGCGTGTTGTCGCACGCCACCTCGACCTCGCGGAAGAGGTAGCGCATCTCCTCTGCGCTCTTCAGGTAGTGCTCGGCGCCGTGGAACCGGAAGCGGTCCGCGTCGGACATGAGCGCGCCGGTCTGCACGCAGAGCAGCGCATCGTGCGCCTCGGCGTCCTCGCGGTGCACGTAGTGCGAGTCGTTCGTGACCACGAGCGGGGCGCCGATGCGACGGGCGAGCTCGAGAAGCTGCGGGTTCGTGCGCTTCTGCTCGGGGATCCCGTGGTCCTGGAGCTCGACGAAGAGGTTGTCCCGTCCAAAGATGTCCTGCAGGCGCGCCGCCCTCTCGGTCGCACCCTCGACGTCGCCCCGGAGCAACGACTGGAGCACGTGGCCGCCGAGGCAACCCGTCGTGGCGATCAGACCCTCGCTGTGGTCAGCGAGGACCTCCCAGTCGATGCGCGGCTTGTAGTAGTAGCCCTCGAGGTAGGCCCGCGAGGCGAGCTGGACGAGGTTCCGGTACCCGGCGTCGCTCTCGGCGAGCAGCGTGAGGTGGTAGTAGAGCTTCTGCCCGCCCTCGGCGTCGCCACCGGAGTCGTCGATCCGCCCGCCACGTCGGGTGGGTCGCTCGTGGCGTGACTCGTGGGCCATGTAGGCCTCGGTCCCGATGATCGGCTTGATCCCGACGCCACGTGCGGCCTTGTAGAAGTCGATGACCCCGTACATGTTGCCGTGGTCGGTGATCCCGATGCCCGGCTGGCCGTCGGCCGCCGCCTTCGCGACGACGGCGTCGATGCGCGCCGCGCCGTCGAGCATCGAGTACTCGGTGTGGACATGGAGATGGGCGAAGGAGTCGGCCACCGCTACCCCGGGCCTCCGGTCGAATCACAGGGATGTGACGTCGACACTACCCTCGCCGCCGCGGCCGGTCTCCTCGGCGGCACCGCTCAGAGGTAGGTGCCCGGCCGGGCGTCCGGTCCGGAGCGGGCGCCGGGCATGCCGACGGCGTCCGGGCCGGCGCCGAGCTGCCCGCGCATCTGCTCGAGCTGCTGGCGCGCCATCACCTGCTGGGCGAACATCGTCGCCTGGATGCCCTGGAAGAGGCCTTCGAGCCAGCCGACGAGCTGCGCCTGCGCCACACGGAGCTCCGCCTCGCTCGGCGGGGACTCCTCGGCGAACGGCATGGTCAGACGACCGAGCTCGTCCCGCAGGTCGGGGGACAGCGTGGTGGCGAGCTCCCGCACCGAGGTCTCGTAGACGTCACGCAGCCGGTCGCGCGACCGCTCGTCGAGGGGGGCGGACCGCACCTCCTCGAGCAGCTGCCGGATCATCGAGCCGATCCGCATGATCTTCGCCGGCTGCTCGATGGCCTCGCCGCCACCCGGCGCAGGGGCGACCCCGTCCACGATCTCGGGCCCGTCCGGACGATCGGTTCCGCCTGCCTCGGTGCTGGTCACGGCTTCCCACACTAGAGGCGCTCGCCCGGCGACCTGCAGCGGAATCGCCGCGTCAGACCCGCGTGGCGACGAGCGGGACCAGCATCTCCGCGGCGGTGAGGGACCCGTGGCGGCCGACGAGCGCGAACGGACCGGAATCGTCCGGGTCGACGAAGGCGAGGGTCCCCTTCGCGGCGAGGCACACGTCACCGAGCCGCGAGGCCGCGGCCTCCCCGACCCTCGGACCGAACCAGCCCTCGGCGATCGCCTCCGCCCGGGAGCGGACCCACGCCTGCTCCCCGTGGTGGCGCCGGAGCGCCTCGAGGAGCACGTCCCCGCGGCCGGGACGGGCGTGGAACCACCGGAGGCGGCCCTCACCGGACTGCATCGCCGTGGCGGCGAGCACCTCACGGTGCGGCTCGACGAGCTCGTCGCCGGTCTCGAGATGTCCGTGGTCCGCGGTCACGAGCATCGTCACCCCCGAGGGGAGTGCGTCGAGCAACTGCGCGACGACCCGGTCGGCGGTGCAGAGCTCGGCCCGGTAGAAGTCACCGAGGCCGAACTCGTGCGCGACCTTGTCGATGCCCTCGTAGTAGGCGTACACGAAGGACTCCCCCGCGACGGTGAGCCGCCGAACGTGCTCGACCATCGTCGACGCCATCCGGTAGCCGTGGAACCGCGCCCCGACGAGGTGCGCCCCGGTGAACCCCGTCGTCGCGAACTCCGCCTTCGACACCACCGGCGGACGGTGCCCGAGGAAGGACTCGACGGGTTGCACCCGGTCCGGCGGGTAGGCGGCGCGGGCGTCGCCACGGCCATCGGCCCACCGCAACGTGTTGAGCACGTCGTGCCCCATCGCCATCCGATAACCGACGATGCCGTGCTCCCCGGGCGTCAACCCGGTCGCGATCGACGTGAGCGCCGTCGCCGTGGTCGAGGGGGCCACCGAGGTGATCGGCCCGCCCTGCATCGCAGCGATCGTGGGAAGGTACGAGCGGTGGTCGCAGAGCTGCTCCCACCCGAGCCCGTCGAGCACCAGCAACACCACCTGCTCGGCGTCGCGGGCGAGCTCCGGGAGCCACGCCGGGGGTGTCACCGACTCGAGGAGTGCGGGGACGATCGATGCGATGCAACCGCCGTCGTAACGCGGGAGGACCGGGGTGTCGTCGGACATGCGCCGAACAGCTTGCCCCCTCGCCCGCCAGGACTCAACCGCCGGCACCGGTGCGGGGTGCCTACGATGGGTGCCGTGAAGGTCTCGACCCGGGGTGACTACGCCAGCCGAGCGCTGCTGTCCCTCGCGCTCCACGCCGACGACGGGCGCCCGAACTCGGTGCGCGACATCGCCGAACGGACGGGACTCCCCCAGCCGTACCTCGAGCAGATCCTGCTCGCACTCAAGGGCGCTGGTCTCGTCCGGTCCAAGCGTGGCGTCGGGGGCGGGTACGTGCTCGCCCGGTCACCGGCGGAGATCACCCTCGCCGACATCGTCGGCGCGGTCGACGGACCGATCGCCGCCGGCGACTTCGGCGAACCGCACACGAACGGCGCCTGCGACCACGAGGGGCAGTGCGTCCTGCTCGCCATCTGGGCCGACGTCGGTGAGCGCATGCGGACCCACCTCGGCTCGATCCGTCTCGCCGACATCGCCGGCATGACGCGCGGTGAGCGCATCTGGCCCGGCGAGGAACCGCCCCCACCGGCCCGGCGCGGGCGCTGAGCGACCAGCCGCTCAGCCCGGAGGGTCGAGCCGCGCGAGGACGGCGGAGAGATCCTCCGGCAACGGAGATTCGAACGACAACGCCTCGCCGGTCCGCGGGTGGGTGAAGGCGAGCTCCCGAGCGTGCAGGAACGGTCGGTCGAGCCCGAGCGTGCAGCGACCCCCGCCGTAGACCGTGTCGGCCACGACCGGATGGCCGATCGAGCGGAGATGCACCCGGATCTGATGGGTGCGACCCGTCTCGAGGTCGCAGTCGAGCTGGGTCAACGGTTCCGGACCGTCATGGGTGGCCACGACCCGGAACCGCGTGCGTGCCGGCTTCCCGTCGTGGGTGACCGCTCGTCGGGTCGGATCCCGACGAGACCGACCGATCGGCGCGTCGACGAGCCCTCCGGCCGAGTTCGGGTGCCCGAGGACCAGCGCCCGGTACCGGCGGTGCACGTCGTGGGTGGCCAACAGGTCGATCAGGTCGAGCCGGGTCGCCTCGTCGAGCGCCACGACGAGCAGCCCCGACGTCCCCCGGTCGAGGCGGTGCACGATTCCCGGCCGGTGCGGCTCGCCGACCCCGGCGAGGCCGGGGTGACGGGCAAGCAGACCGTGCACGAGCGTGCCCCCGCCGACGCCGTTGCCCGGGTGCACGACCACTCCGGCCGGCTTGTCGACCACCAACAGGTGCTCGTCCTCGAACACCACGCCGAAGGGGACCGACGGGTCCGGTTCGGGCAACCGGATGGTGGGCTCGGGCACGTCGTGAACGACGAGCACCTGTCCGGTGGCGACTCGCTGCGAGCGTGCCGGCACGACCGTGCCGTCGAGCAGCACCCCGCCGGCATCGACGAGCGCAGCGGCCACCGCCCGACTGAGCCCGGTCAGCATCGCCACGACCCGGTCGACGCGCTCCCCGTCGAGTGCCGCCGCGATCTCGACCTCGACGGCGGGCGGCCCGCTCACGACGCCCGGCCGGGTCGGATGCTCGACCACACGAGCAACGCCCCGCCGACCGTGATCCCGATGTCCGCGACGTTGAAGACCGGCCACCACTGCAGGTCGATGAAGTCGGTGACGTACCCGCCGAGGAATCCGTCACCGGGCTGCAGGGCACGGTCGAGGAGGTTCCCGATCGCACCGCCGAGCACGGCGCCGACGGCGAGCGCCGCGATGCGGTTCGAAACGGAGCGCAACATCACGACCAGCACGGCAACGATCGCCACCGCCAGCACGCCGATCACCGACCCGAGGCCCTCGAACAGGCTGAACGCCGCACCGCTGTTGTGCGCGAGCCGGAACTGCAGCGAACCGACCACCTCGACGGTCTCCTCGAGCGACCGCGCCCACGCCTTGGTGAGCTGATCGAACGCGAGGACCGCCACGGCGGTGGCCCCGGCGAGGCGGCGGCGGAGCCGAACCGGCGGAACCACCAGCTCCTCCGTCGCGGTCACGACCCGCCCGAGGAACGATCGTCCGAGCCGAAGAACAGCCGCAGCGACGGCGCGGGCCGCTCGTCCTCATCCGCAGGACGTTCCGCTGCCGCACGGACCGCCGGAGGCGCCCATGCCACGTCCGCACCGGGACGCGGCGGGGGCGGACCGCTCGGCCCGGCGCCACGCTCGGCGCCCGCGGCAGGCCGGGACGGCGGCGGCGGGGGCGGCGGCGCCCACGACGTCTGCGTCGAGGGCTCGGGCTCCGACGGTGAGGGCTCCGGGCCGTCCGCGTCGGACCAGGCGACGTCGTCGTCGGCCCAGCCGTCGTCCTCTGCGGCGAACGCTGCCGGCGACACGTCGACGACCACCTCACCACGGTCGACGGCAGGGGTCGACCACCAGTCCGACGACGCCACGGCGGCATCACCGACGTTCGGCGCTCCGTCGAGGACCGGCGCGGCCGGTTCCTCCTCGGCGCCCGGCGGCCCCTCCTCGACCACGATCGGGGCGGGTGCGGCGACCTCGGGCGCCGCGTGCTCCGGGCCGTCGGCGAGACGCTGCAGGTCGGCGACGAGCCCGACGAGCCGCTGGCGCGCCTCCTCCGCCCGGTCCTCCCACGCAGTGAGCTCGGCGCGGACGGCGGTCCGACGTCCCTCCAGCGCGACGACTTCCTCCTCGACCTCACCGAGACGGGCCTCCGCGAGCTTCACGGCATCGGACTGCGCCGCTTCGAGGATCGCCGCCGCCTGCTCACGCGCTCCGCCGAGGGACACGTCCGCCTCGGCGCGCGCTCGCTCGAGGAGCTCCGCTGCCCGCTCCTGCGCATCGGCGATCGCTGCGTCGGCGGTTCGCTGGGCGAGCACGAGCGTGCGACGCAGGGTCTCCTCCGCCTCCGAACCCTCCCGGCTACGGGCCTCGCTGCGCGCCGCCCGGGCCTCCGCCGCCTCGATCTGCACGGCGGCATCCTGGAGTCGGCCGTGAAACTGCTTCAGGGTCTCGGCCACGCGTCCGAGGAACTCGTCCACCTCGTCGGGGTCGTACCCGCGGAACTTCTCACGGAATTCGACCTCACGCAGGACTTTCGGGGTGACGTCCATGATCCGACGCTACCGAAGCACGGCGGCTTCGGCGGGGATGTTCACGCGCAGATCGCTCGTCGCAGCATCTGGAACACGATGACGACCAGCATCGCCGAGATGTCGAGACCAATCCCACCGATCCGGATCGGCGGGATGATCCGGCGTGCCGGACCGAGGACCGGTTCCGTGACCCGGTCGAGCACAGCTGCCGCAGATCCGACCGGCGAACCCGGACGCGTGGGGAACCAGCTCAGGATGATCCGGCCGAACAACGCGAGCACGAAGATCCCGAGCGCTGCGCACAGCACCTGCCCGATCACGCCTGGAACCCACGCTCCGCGAGTCGCCGCTGGTCGGCTTCCGACACGGTGACGTCGGACGGGACGAGGAGGAACACCTGGTTCGCGACCTTGTCCATGCGCCCGCCGAGGCCGTAGCAGAGCCCGCTTGCGAAATCGATGAGGCGCCGCGAGAGCTCGCGATCGACCTCCTGGAGGTTCATGATCACCGGACGCCGGGCCTTGAACCTGTCGGCGACCTCCTGAGCCTCACCGAAGCTCGTCGGGACCACGACCTGAGGGGCGGTGACGACCGCCGCGGCCGGGCGCACCACGACCGGTGACGGCGACGCGGTCGCCGGGGAGACCGGTCGGACCACCACACCGGTGTCCTCGAACTCCACACTGCTCGCCGGCCGGGGCTGCGGCGGCAGCGGCCGGACCGTGCCGATCACGTCGCCCTCGGGCTGGACCGGCGCAGGACGCGCGGCTCGGTCCACGGGGCGGGTTCGCTCGGGAGCCTCGTCGAAGTCGTCGTCGATCTCGTAGTCGGCGTCGTCCTCGTCCGGCGCCAGACCGAGGTATTCGGTGACCTTCCGCCACTTCGATGCCATGGCTCCTCCTGGAGCGGCGATCGTAGCCGCTACCACCCCGGGGACCGTGTCGCCGCCCGTTCAGGCGGTGCGCGGGCCGAACAGGGCCCGTCCGATCCGGATCATCGTGGAACCTTCCCCGACGGCGATCTCGAGGTCGTCGGACATCCCCATCGAACAGCACTCGAGCCCGAGCCGGTCGACGAGGCGCCGCACCTCCGCGAACCCGGGACCGGGTGCAACCTCGGGGTCGGTCGGGCCGACCGTCATCAGCCCACGTACCCGGAGCCCTGCCTCGCCGCACACCTCGACGAGCGCCGGGACGTCCGCCGCCACGCAGCCGCCCTTACCCGACTCGCCGGTCGTGGCGACCTGGACGAGCACCGCTGCGCCGGGTGCCCGCCGAGCGACCTCCGCGGCGAGCTCGACGCGGTCGACCGTCTGCCAGAGCGCGACGTGGGGCGCGAGCAGCCGCACCTTGTTCCGCTGCAGACGGCCGATGTGGTGCCAGTGCGGGCCGAGCGCCCGTGCGGCAGGGTCGGCAGCCTTCGCGACGAGTTCCTGGGCGTAGTTCTCCCCGAGCTCCGTGAGCCCCGCTGCGACCGCCAATTCGACCACTTCGAGCGGATGCCCCTTCGTGACCCCGACGACCGTCACGTCATGCCCGCCGACGGCCGCGATCCGCGCGCGGATACCTGCGAGCCGTTCGCGCACCTCCTCGATCGACGGCAGCCCGTCCACGGGTCCGGACCCGCCCCGGCGTGGGCTCAGCGCAGGAAGGACGGGACGTCGAAGTCGTCCGAGCCCTCGTCGAGGTCGAGGTCGTCGTCGGACCCGAAGATGTCCGAGGTCCGACGCAGGTTCGGCCGGGACCGCTCCTCTGCGGTGGTTCGACCCGCCGGGTCGAACCCTGCGGCGATGACCGTCACCCGCACCTCGTCACCCATCGCGTCGTCGATGACCGTGCCGAAGATGATGTTCGCGTCGGGGTGGGCCACGTTGTGGATGATCTCCGCGGCCTCGTTCACCTCGAGCAGACCGAGGTCGGAGCCGCCGGTGATGCTCAGCAGGATCCCACGGGCGCCGTCGATGGAGGACTCGAGCAGCGGCGAGGAGATCGCCGCACGAGCCGCGGCAACGGCGCGTCCGTCACCCGAGCCGTACCCGATGCCCATCAGCGCCGACCCGGCGTCGCGCATGATCATGCGGACGTCCGCGAAGTCGGTGTTGATGAGCCCGGGGGTGGTGATCAGGTCACTGATGCCCTGGACCCCCTGCAGCAGGATCTCGTCGGCCATGTTGAACGCGTTCACCATCGAGGTGCGTTCGTCGGCGACGGTGAGGAGCCGGTCGTTCGGGATGACGATCTGCGTATCCACCTCGTCCCGCAGCTTCGTGATGCCGTCGTCGGCCTGCATCGACCGACGCCGACCCTCGAACCCGAACGGACGCGTCACCACCCCGATCGTGAGCGCCCCGCTGCCCTTCGCGATCGACGCGATCACCGGCGCTGCACCGGTGCCCGTCCCGCCACCCTCGCCCACGGTGATGAACACCATGTCGGCGCCGGCGAGCGCCTCGACCAGCTCGCTGCGGGCCTCCTCGGCCGCCTGACGACCGACCTCGGGATCGCTGCCCGCGCCGAGACCGCGGGTGATCTCCTTGCCGAGGGCGATCTTCACGTCGGCGTCGCTCATGAGCAGCGCCTGGGCGTCGGTGTTCACCGCGATGAACTCGACGCCCTTCAGACCGGCGTCGATCATCCGGTTGACGGCGTTCACGCCACCGCCACCGACGCCGACGACCTTGATCACGGCGAGGTAGTTCTGGGGGATCGGAGCCATGGCTGTCCTCACTCTGCGGCGGGGGAACGAGCCGGCGCCGTCCCCTTTCGCTGTTGTCGATGCTGACGTCGTCCCCGGCTTCATGTGACCGGCTGCGAAGAATTCGGCTGCTCACGCAGCGTGGCGAAAGCGTACCGACCGGGAGGGCGGAAAACAACGACCCTTCGGCGCCCCGCGGTCACGACCCGCACCCGTCGACCCGCTGCAGCACCGGATGGGCCGGCACCGCCAGGTCGATGATCGCGAGGCAGCTCAGGTCGACACGGGCGAGAACCGTGTCGAGGTCGCGCAGTTTCTGGTCGGCCTGCTCCACGGCACCGAAGGCGACACGACCCTCGGGACGCAGGATGAGCTCGATCGAGTCCTCGCCGGTGAACCGCAACGTCCGGATCCGTGTGCGCACACCGTCCGATGCCACACCGAGCACCGCCGTGCCGGCCGCAGCCCGGTCGACGAGCCGGCCGCCGACGACGGCGTCGGGCACGACACCGTCGATCGTGACGAGGAAGGGATCGGCAGCCGGTGCCTCGGCGACGAGCACCCCGTCCGCCGAGACGAGGAACCAGCGACCCGACGGGTCGGTGGCCTGCGCGACGACCGAACGCTCGACGAGCGTCACCCGGAGTGTCGACGGCCAGGAGCGGGACACCTCGGCGGTCGCGACCCACGGGAGCGTCGCCTCGAGCCGCCGTTCGACGTCGGTCGGTATGAGATCGGTCATCGCCGAGCCTGCCACCACACCGGTCGCCGCGACGACCGCCTCTCGCGTGGTGCGCTCTGCGCCTGCCACGGCGAACCGGTCCACGTCGAGGAGCGGGGTGCGCGTCACGCCGGCCGCGACCCCGATCGCACCGAGAACCGCGCCCATCAGGACGAGCCGCGACCGCCGGAGCTGCAGGCGCGCCCGGGCGACCTCGGCCCGACGTCGGGCGATGCGCGGGTCGACGCTCGAGGCGGTGGGACGGGTCGACGTCGAACGGGCCGCTCGCGCCATCACCGGTCCACCTCCGGGAGCGGCGGTAACCCGACGAGAACCGTCTCCGGCTCGAGGAGCGGTCCACCCGACGCAACGACGAGGCGCCGAACCGCGTCCATCAGCGCCCACACGTCTCCCGCGGACCCCCCCGAATCGGCCTGGATGAAGTTCGCGTGCTTCCTCGAGACCTCGGCCGACCCGACCCGCATGCCGCGGCCGCCGGCCGCGTCGATGAGCCGACCGGCGCTGTCCCCGATCGGGTTCGCGAACACCGACCCGGCGTTCGGCCCACCGGGCTGGTTCTCCCGCCGCCAGGCGACGATCTCGCCGATCGCGGCCTCGGCATCGCCCACCGCGCCGGCGCGCAGCTCGAGGGTCACCTGTACGACTGCCTCGGACGGACGCAATGTCGAGCGTCGGTAGCCCAGTTCGAGCGACGCGGGCGGGCGGTGTACCGGTCGTGCTTCTGCGCGGGCGGGGTCTTCGACGACCACGTCGCGCAGGGCCTCGGCGAGATCGGCCCCGTGCCCGCCGGCGTTCATGCGCACGGCACCACCGACCGTCCCCGGGACCCCGACCGCCCACTCGAAGCCGCGCAGGCCGGCGGCTGCGGTTCGCCGGGCGACCACGGGGAGCAGCGCCGACCCGCCGGCGACGACCGTCGAACCGGCGACGGCGACGTCGGCGAAGGTCGGGCCGAGCACGACGGCAACCCCGTCGAATCCGGTGTCGGCGACGAGCAGGTTCGAGCCTCGACCCACCATGAGCACGGGGACCGCGTCCGACGCGAGCACCCGGGCAAGCGCGACGAGGTCGTCGACCGAGTCGACCTCGGCGAGCAGGCGGGCGGGACCGCCGACCCGGTAGGTGGTCTGGGGCCCGAGCGGTTCCTCGATGCGCACCGACGAGCCCGGCGCACGCAGCGCCGCGACACACGCGTCGGCGAGTGCCGACCAACGTCGGGGGTCAGCCGGTCGCACGGTCACGGTCGTGCCCGCACTGCGGCCTGCACCTCGTCCGGCAGGGACGTCACGTCACCCGCTCCCATGCTGAGACAGCAGTCTCCTGGGCGCAGGGTCGCGGCGAGATAGGCCACGAGGTCGCTCCGGCGGGGGAGGTACACGACCTGCTGGTAGGGATGTCGGTCGAGGATGCCGTGCACGACCCGCATGCCCGTCACCCCGGGCCGCGGCCGTTCGCCGGCGGCGTACACGTCGGTCACGACCGTCAGGTCGGCCTCCACGAAGGAATCACCGAACGCCTCGCCGAGCTCCGCGATGCGGCTGTAGCGGTGCGGTTGGAAGACGGCCACGACGCGACCCCACCCCGATGCCCGCATCGCCCCGACCGCAGCGGCAGCCTCCGACGGCAGGTGGGCGTAGTCGTCGACGAAGGTGATCCCGGCGTGGAACCCGCGATGCTGCAACCGCCGCGCCACCCCGGCGAAGCGGGCGAGCGAGCGCTGCACCACCGTGGGCTCCACCCCGAGCTCGAGCGCGGTGACCGCCGCAGCGGTGGCGTTCGCCAGGTTGTGCAACCCGGCGACGGCGAGCTCGATGCGCAACGGGTCGGCACCGTCGCGCTGCAGGGTCCCCCGTGCGCCGTCGGCGTCGGTGGTCGCGTCGACGATCCGGACGTCGGCGGTCGGATTCGTCCCGAAGGTCACCACCCGGGCCCCTGCGGCACGCGCGGCGTCGGCGACCCTCGCACCGTCCGGTCCGTCGATGCCGACGACAGCGGGCCCGTCGGTGGTGCGGACGAACCTGGTGAACGCGTCGACGAGCGCCTCGTAGTTCCCGTAGTGGTCGAGGTGGTCCGCCTCGACGTTCGTGACCACCGACGCCACCGGTCCGAGGTGGAGGAACGTGCCGTCGCTCTCGTCGGCCTCCACCACGAAATCCGGCCCCTCGTCCCACGCCGCACCGGTACCGACCTCGTTGATCTCCCCGCCGATCAGGAACGACGGGTGACGGCCCGCGTCGACGAGCACGAGGGCGAGCATCGACGACGTCGTCGTCTTCCCGTGGGTGCCGGCCACGGCGACGGTGCGCCGGAGACGGCACAGGGCCGCGAGCACATCGGCCCGTCGGACCACCGGGATCCCTGCTCCTCGGGCCGCGACGACCTCGGGGTTCCCCGCCGGGATCGCCGTCGAGATCGCCACGAACTCCGCATCCCCGACATTGGCCGCGTCGTGACCGACCGCGACGGCGACCTCGGCAGCACGGAGCCGGTCCAACGCCGGGCCGTCCTTCAGGTCGCTCCCCGTCACCCGGTGGCCAAGGGTCCGCAGGATCTCCGCGATCGCGCTCATGCCCGCGCCACCGACGCCGACGACGTGGACCCGCCGCGGCACCGACAGGTCCACCTCCTCGCCGACCACCACCTCCGCGCCGGTCACGACCACCCCGGGACCGGTCGAGCGGCGTGGACGACCACGAGTTCGGCGACACGCTCCGCCGCGTCCGGACGGGCGAACGACCGCGCCGCAGCACCTCGACGCCGGAGATCCGCCTCATCGGTGAGCAGGCCGTCGACGAGCTCGACGAGTCGGGCACCGTCGAGGTCCGCGTCGCTGCACACGACCGCCGCGCCGGCTGCGGCGAACACCTCGGCGTTGACACGCTGGTGATCCGCAGCGGCGGTGGGGAGGGGCACGAGCACCGACGGCACGCCCGCCGCGGCGAGCTCGGCGATCGTCGAGGCGCCGGCACGGGCGACGACGAGGTCCGCGGCGGCGAGCGCCGTCGGCATGTCCTCCTCGTACCGCACCGGTTGGTACTGCAGGCCGTCGTCGTCGGTCGGCGCCGACACCGAAGCCGGACGCTCCTCCCAGCCACGATCACCCACGGCGTGACGCACCGCGAGGTCCGTCCGGTCGGCCCAGCACGCGAGCGCCTCCCACACCGCCCGGTTCACCGTGCGCGCACCGAGCGACCCCCCGTAGGCGAGCACGAGCCGACGCCCCGCCCCGATCCCGAGACGCTCCCGGGCCGCTGCCCGACCTGCGTCGGATCGGTCGACTGCGACCACGTCGGGGCGCACCGGGTTGCCGGTCAGCACCGCCCGCGGGAGCGGCGTCGCGGGGAACGAGACCGCGCACGCCCGGGCGAAGCGCCCGGCGACCCGGTTGGCGGCCCCCGGGACCGCGTTCTGCTCGGCGACCACGATCGGGACACGGAGCAGCGCCGCCGCGACCACGCACGGCACCGATGCGTACCCGCCGAGCGCGAGCACCACGGCCGGACGACGGCGGACGAGCAGCGCCGCGGCCCGGAGGAACGCCAGCGCCAGCCCGATCACCGCGCCGACGTTGTCGACGGTGAGCCGTCGACGGATGCCCCGCCCCGGCAGGAGCACGACCTCGAACCCGGCCGCAGGGACACGGGTCGCCTCGACCCCCCGGGCCGAGCCGACGAAGAGCACCGCCTCGCGGGGGCACCCGCGCGCCACGAGCGCCTCGGCGATCGCCACTCCCGGGGCGACGTGACCGACGGTCCCGCCCCCGGCGACCACGACGTACGGGCGGCGATCCGGCCGCGCTCCCGGTTCGGACACCGTCCGAGGATCCCACACGCCGTCGGCCGGGTCGGGGACCCGGGGGAGCCGGCTCACGTCGCGGAGGTCGCGGCGGGGGCCCGTCCTGCGTGGCGGGCGACGCCGAGCAGGACGCCCGCCGCCGCCATGTTCGCGAGCAGCGCCGAGCCGCCCGCTGACACGAACGGCAACGGCACACCGGTGATGGGCAGCAGGCCCGCGACCGCCCCCATGTTCACGAGCGCCTGCAGACCGAACCAGGCGGTGATCCCGGTCGCGAGCAGCATGCCGAACGCGTCCGGGGCCCGGCGAGCGACCCGCGACCCGACGACGACGAGCCCCCCGTAGAGGGCGACGACGAAGGTCGCCCCGATGATCCCGAACTCCTCGGCGATGATCGCAAAGATGAAGTCGGTGTGGGCGAAGGGCAGGAAGCCCCACTTCGCCCGACTCGCACCGATGCCGACCCCGGTCCAGCCGCCCTCGGCGATCGCAGAGGTCGCCTGCAGGGTCTGGTACCCGGTGCCTGCCGGGTCGGCCCACGGGTCGAGGAACGCGAGCACCCGCGCCCGTCGGTACGGCGCCGCCCATGCGAGCGCCACGCCCATCACGGCGAGAAGTGCAGCGATGACGGCCATCGGCCGCATCGGTGCCCCGGCGGTGAACAGCATGACAGCGACGATGCCGAGGGTGATCAACGTCGTCCCCAGGTTCGGCTGCAGCATGATCAGCAGGGCGACCAGTGCGGTGACCCCGCCGAGCGGGGCGAGCGACCGGGCGGACTGCTGCACGACCGACAGCCGATGCGACAGCAGCATCGCCGCGTGGACGAGGAGCGCCAGCTTCGCGACCTCCGACGGCTGGATGCTGATCGGACCGAGGGCGATCCAGCGGGTTGCACCGTTCGCCCCTGCACCCACCTGCGGGATGAAAACGGCGACGAGCAGACCGAGGGCGACGGCGAGGCCGGCTGCGGAGAGTTTCTTCCACGAGCGGTAGTCGACCCGTTGCACGACGAGGAGGATCACGAGCCCCAACCCGGCGGAGAACGCCTGGCGGACGAAGATCGCCCACGAGTTCCCGCTCTCGTCGAGGGAGTACACGGAGGAGGCGGAGAGCACCATGACGAGGCCGACGAGGTTCAGCACGACGAGGAGCGCCGCGAGCGCCAGGAACTCGCTCGTGGTCGTTCCCACGGCTCGACGCCGCAGCACCGCGACGGCACGACCGAGCGTCGACGCCGCAGCCGGGGCGGCGACAGGCCTCCGCACCCCGGTCACAGCTCCACACCCCCGCTCGCCACGTAGTCGGCGTAGAAGATCCCGAGCGCAAGGGAGACGCACAGCCCGGCAACGATCCAGAAGCGGATGATCACCCGCGTCTCGGGCCAGCCACCGAGCTCGAAGTGGTGGTGGACCGGCGCCATCCGGAAGGGTCGGCGCCGCTGCGCCGGGGGCACACCGCGCTGGGATCGATACACGGCGACCTGGATGATCACCGACGTGGTCTCGAAGACGAAGAGCCCGCCGAGGAGCGGGAGCAGCAGCGCCGTGTCCGTCGTCAGCGCCAGCGACGCGAACCCGGTGCCGAGCGCGAGCGATCCGGTGTCCCCCATGAAGATCTGCGCGGGTGCGGCGTTCCACCACAGGAACCCGACACAGCCCCCGATCATCGACACGGCGACGACCGCGAGGTCGAGAGCGTGGCTGTTGTCGTAGAAGTCCACGTGGCGGAACTGCCAGAACGCGATCACCGCGTACGCGCTGAACCCCATGATCGACGCCCCGGCGGCGAGTCCGTCGAGGCCGTCCGTCAGATTGACTGCGTTCGAGGACCCGAGAATCCACAGCACCGCGACGGCAGCCCATCCGATCCGGCCGAGTTCGATGCCGGGGAAGGTGGACCGGGTGAAGGACAGCGTCGTGTGCGCCTGCGTGAGGGTCACGATCGCCACGGCGAACCCGCCGGCGACGGCGAGCTGGCCGAGGATCTTCGCTCTCTTGTTGAGGCCGAGGTTCCGACCCCGGACGAGCTTCGTCGCGTCGTCGGCGAACCCGACGACCGCCGCGGCGGCGATCGCCGCCATCACGATCAGGCCGGTCCTCGTGTAGATCCCGCGGTAGAGGTTCGACACCACGTAGCCGCAGAACGCCCCGCCGACGATGGCGAGACCGCCCATCGTCGGGGTTCCCGCCTTCACCTGGTGGCCCCGGGGTCCGTCCTCACGGATCGGCTGACCGATCCGGCGTCGTTCGAGCGAGCCGATCAGCAGTCGGGTCCCGAACAGGGACACGATCACCGACACGGCCGCAGCGATGAGGACACGGATCACCGTGCACCCCCATCGGTCCCGGCCCGACCTGCGGCGACGAGCTCCTGCCGGGCCACGACCCGGTCGTCGAACTCGAGGGTCTCCGCGCCGATCTGCTGGGTCGTCTCGTGTCCCTTGCCCGCGATGACGACGACATCGCCGGATTCGGCGATCCTGACGGCCGCCGCGATCGCACGCCGACGGTCGAGCTCGACGACGGGGGGGCTGCCGACCACGGCTCCGGACCGTACCTGCCCGGCGATCGTCGCCGGTGACTCTCCGCGCGGATTGTCGGAGGTGATGATCACCACGTCCGCCCGGCGGGACGCCACCTCACCCATCGGCGCGCGCTTTCCCGGGTCGCGATCACCGCCGCAGCCGAAGACCACGATGACCCGGTTCGCCGATCCGACGAGTTCGCGTGCTGCGCCGAGGACGCGATCGAGCGCATCGGGGGTGTGGGCGTAGTCGACGACCACACCGAAGGACTGCCCGACGTCGACCGGCTCGAACCGCCCCGGCGGGGTGACCGCGGCGGAGAGTCCCGCGGCGATCGTTTCCGTGTCGACACCGAGGGCCTCCGCCGTCGCCGCTGCGACGATGGCGTTCGCGACGTTGTGGGCACCGGCGAGTGGCAGCCGAACCGTTCGCGCCTGCCACCGGAACGTCGTCAGCGACGGGGTCATCGAGACGACCTCGGCGTCGGTGCGGCGCACCCGGCGGACGGTGAGACCCCGCTGCTCGGCCACCTCCGCGAGGCGCGCGCCGTACGGGCCGTCGACGTCGACCACCGCCACGGGGGTCCGAGACGGATCGAACAACGACGCCTTCGCCGTGAAGTACGCCTCCATCGTCCCGTGGAAGTCGAGGTGGTCGCGCGACAGGTTCGTGAAGGCCGCTGCGGCGAACCTCGTGCCGTTCACCCGTCCGAGCGCCAGCGCGTGCGAGGAGACCTCCATGGCCACGGCGCGGTCGCCCGCGGCGACCCGCCCGGCGAGATGGCGCTGGAGCTCGGGCGCCTCCGGGGTGGTCCGCACACCGGAGAGCGTGCCGAGCGTCGACGTCGGCCGACCGTCCGCACGCAGGATCGAGGCAACGAGCGCCGTCACCGTGGTCTTGCCGTTGGTTCCCGTGACCCCGACGACGTCGAGGTGGTCGGAGGGCCGCCCCCAACAGCACGCCGCAGCGGCACCGAGCGCCGCCCGGACGTTCCGAACGCGCACCTGCGGGACGCCGAGGTCGACGTCCCGCTCCACCACCAACGCAGCAGCGCCACGTGCCACGGCCTCGGCGGCGTGGTCGTGGCCGTCGGCGTGCACGCCGCGCACGCAGGCGAAGAGCGCTCCACCGGCGACCCGGCGCGAATCGTGGTCGATCCCCCGCACGACGAACTGCTCGACGGCGGCGGTATCTCCGAGCAGCACGGCCTCCGGTCCGATGGCACGGACCACCTCGGCGAGGGAGACCGGAGGGGCCTCCGGCTCAGCCACGGCTCGTCGCGGTCGGGGACGAGGTCGCAGTCGGGGTCGGCCCGGGCGCCGTCGAGGGCGGCGGGGCGGTCGTCGGCGGAGGCGGAGGCGTCGTGGTCGTGGTGGGACGCAACGTGGTCGCCGGGATCGCCGCCGACGGTAGCGCCCGCAGGTTGTTCCCCGTCGGCGAGCGCGGGTTGTCGGCTGCGTAGGGCATCACGTCGAACCCGGCGAGGACCTGTCGGGCGACGGCGCCGAACACGGGTGCAGCGGCCGACCCGCCGTAGTACGCGGTCCGGGGCTCGTCGATGACCACGATCATCGAGATACGCGGGTTCTCCGCGGGTGCGAACCCGACGAAGGTGGCCATGTAGTCACGGTCCTTCCCGTCGCCGTAGTTGCCGTTCGCCCGGAGCTTCCACGCCGTTCCGGTCTTGCCGGCGACCTCGTAGCCCTCGACCGCCGCCTTCGAGCCCGTGCCGTCGTTGACGACCGCCGAGAGCATGGTGCGCATCGCTGCGGCCGTCTCGGGCTTCATGATCCGCTTCCGATCGGCGGCGGGACGGTCGACCTGGTACCCGCTCGCGTCGATCTGCGAGCTGATCAGCTTCGGGCGGACCCACTCGCCGCCGTTCGCGATCGCGTTGTACGCCGTGAGCACCTGCAACGGGGTGGCGGTTATCGTGTGGCCGATCGCAATGGACGGGAGGGTCGTCCCGTACCAGTCCTCGACGAGCGGCACCGACCCACCGACCTCGGCGTCGAGGCCCATCTTCGTGGTGCGGCCGAAACCGAACACCGCCAGCGCCGACGCCAGCGCCCGGTCGCCGAGCTTCTGGGCGAGCTGGATGGTGCCCACATTCGACGACTCGGCCATCACGTCGAGCACGGTGGCCTGTGGCCTCGTGACCGGGTCGAGGATGATGGGGTGGTCATCGACGAACACGGCATCGTGCACGAGGATCGAGCTGGGCACGTCCTGCGGGGTCTGCGGTCCGACGACGCCCTTGTCGATGAGCGCTGCGACGGGGACGATCTTCATCACCGAGCCGGGCTCGTAGGTGCCGCTGACCGAGAAGTTCTCCGCGTCGTTGCGGACGAGGCCCGTGGAGGCGTCCCGCTTGACGGTCGCCATCGCAAGGATCTCACCGGTCGTCGGGTTCATCAGCAACGCTGTCCCACCGGCGGCCTGCACGGCATCGACCTGGTTGGCGAGTGCGATCTCGACCATCGCCTGGAGATCGCGGTCGAGAGTGAGCACGACGTTGGAGCCGCGGACCGCCGGCTGGACCCGCCGCTCCCCCGACGGGATCGACTGGCCGAGCGGCCCCCGCTCGGCGACCATCTCGCCGTCGGTACCGCGCAGCAACTCGTCGAGCTGCAGCTCGAGCCCGGAGACGCCGAAGTTGTCGATGTCCGTGCTGCCGATGACCGCTTCGGCGAGGTCGCCGGCCGGCCGGTTCCTCGTCGGCTCCGCCAGCGTTCCGATGCCGGGGAGTGCAAGGGCCTGGACCGCAGCTGCCGTCTCGTCGGGCACCTGCCGCTGGAGGTACACGAAGCGCCCGGAGGTGAGGAGGCTCGAGTGGATGGTGACCTCGTCCATTCCGAGCACCGGGGCGAGGGCCCGGGCGGTCCCCCGGGGGTCGACGACGAGCTTCGGGTCGGCCCAGATCGACTGCCGATCGACGGAGGTGACGAGCGGCTGCCCGTTCCGGTCGTAGATCGCGCCACGCGGTGCCCGCAGCGTCTCCGCCGAGAGGCGCTGGAACCTGGCTCGGTCGACGTAACGGTCGGGACCCGTCACCTGCAGCACGACGAGCTTGCCGACGACGATGCAGAAACAAACGAGGATCGCGCAGGTGAGCCAGGCGAGCCGGGTCGACATGCGGGCCCGCAGCACCCGTCGGGAGGGGCCTGCGGCGGGGACCCGCCGGAGGCGCTGCCGGGCCGGCGCAGCCGCACGCGAACGCACGACCCCGTGGTGGGGTCGTGCTCGTCCGGGTGCGGGTCGCCGGCCGGACGACGTCACGCCGGGTCGTCCTCCGCCCCGGAGGTGCCGTCGAGCTGGGTGATCTGCTCGCCGGTGAGCGGTTCGGCCGACGCGGGAGCGAGGAAGACGAGGTCCCGCGGCGGGACGAGACCGGCCTCGAGCGCCGCTCCCTGGATCCGCGTGGGGGTGGCGAGCGTGGCGAGCTCGATCGTGAGCCGGTCGAGCTGATCGGTCCGGGCGGTGATGCCGTCCTCGAGGCGATCGAGGCGGACCTGCCCCTGCACGAGGTAGGCCTGCATGCCGGCCACGGCGAACAGCACGGCGAAGAGGACGGCGACCACGAGCGTCGTGGTGCGGCGGGCGCCCCGTGACCGGGCGGGACCGACGACGCGAAGGTCGGCCCGCTGGGAAGCTTCGGCGCGCCGGGCGCGCCGTGCTGCCGTCGCCGCAGTACCGGCGGCCGTCATGCCGATTCCTGGTGACCGTGCGTGTCGAGCTTCTCGCCCACGCGCAGCCGGGCGCTGGCGGCCCGCGGGTTCGCGGCGATCTCGGCCTCGTCGGGTCGGATCGCACGTCCGACGATGCGCACGGCTGGCTCCGCGCCGCAGACGCAGGGCAGCTGCGTCGGGCACGTGCAGCCACCTCGGGCGGCGGTGCGCAGCCGGTCCTTGGCGATGCGGTCCTCACCGGAGTGGTAGGAGACCACGGCCACCCGACCACCGGGCTCGAGGGCGTCGATGGCGTCGTCGATCGTGCCCGGGAGGATCGCCAGTTCGTCGTTGACCTCGATCCTGAGCGCCTGGAAGGTGCGCTTCGCCGGGTGGCCCTTCTTGCGCTGCACGGCGGCAGGGAGGGCACTGCGGACGACGTCGACGAGCTCGCCGGTCGTGGCAAGCGGTCGGGCGGCGATGATCGCCCGGGCGATGCGCCGGGCGTTCGGCTCGTCACCGTGCTCCCGCAGGATGCGCACGAGTTCGGTCTCGGCGCTCGTGTTGAGGACGTCGGCTGCAGTTCGGCGCTGTGTACGGTCCATGCGCATGTCGAGAGGTGCATCGAAGCGGTAGCTGAATCCCCGGTCGGGCCGGTCGAACTGCGGGGAACTCACCCCGAGGTCGAACAGCACCCCGACCACCCCGTTCCCCGGGCCCGTGCCGATCCCCTGTGCTCGCACCACCTCGGCCAGTCGGTCGAAGCGGGTGTGGACCACCACGACCCGGTCGCCGAATCGGGCGAGTCGCCCGCTGGCTGCCCGGAGGGCGTCGGCGTCCCGGTCGAGACCGAGGATGCTGAGTCCCGGGTGGGCCTCGAGCAGCGCCTCGGCGTGGCCGCCGCCACCGAGCGTGGCGTCGATCACGGTGCCGGCCGGAACCTCGGCGAAGACCCGGATGATCTCGCTCCGCAGCACCGGCCGGTGGAAGAACATCGGTTCATCCGGGTCGGTGGTGCTGGTTCGCTCGTCGTCCATGTCGTCGGTCTCGGTAGCGGTCGATGGCGACCGGTGCGCTGGTTCGGGGTCGGTGACCGCCCATCTGCTGCCCTCCGGCCGACTGGCGCCGGCCGGGTTGTCTCTCCCGTGCCGGCCAGATGGCGAAGCGGGCGGAGTAGGGGGCTTTCCATCCTGTCGGCCGGAAGGCGGCGGATGGGCGGTCTCCTGGGCCGTCGGTCCGGAGTAGGACCAGCGGTACCCGTGCGTCGTGTCCTCTCTCCTCCCTTCGGTCTCGTGGCGGGATCAGAAGATCCCGAGGGTTGCGATGGCGTCGGCAAGGTCCTGGGTGCCGGCGCCGAGCACCGTGTCCCAGGAGGCCGGCTTCCAGAGTTCGACGTGGTCGCCGGCGCCGTTGAGCACGACCGCGCCGGCGATGTCGTAGGTCTGACGGAGCCGCGGGGCGATGGCGATGCGCCCCTGCGAGTCCGGACGGACGTCCGCCGCGTTCGCGAGCAGTGCCCGTAGGGCGTCCGGGTTCGCGGCCCGCTCCCGGACCTTGTCACCGAGGCGGTCGACGAAGCCCCGGAAGTCGGGTTCGGTCCACAGTGCGAGGCAGCCCTGGTACGGGCTGAGGATCCCGCCGCCGGCGAGACGGGCGCGGAACGTCGACGGGAGCACCAACCGTCCCTTGTCATCGAGCGCATGCTCGAAGGTCCCGACGAACACCGTGCCGACTCCGCTCCGCTTCCGATCCCCAGCGGTGCCCACCTCGGGCCCACCGCTCTCCACAGCGCTCCATATTGCCCCACTTCCCCCCACAACGCAAGCAATGGGTTCCACGCGCCACCCCGGAACCGCCACCCCGAATCGATCACCGGAAGTTCACGTGCCGCTCCTCCTGTCGGCGACGGGCGTTCACCCGTCGCCCGTACCGTCCGGCACATGTCCCGGACCCGACCCGCCACCACCCTTCGCCGCGCCGCTGCGTCGGCGCTCGTCCTCGCCGGCGTCGCCACGGCGCTCGGCACCGTCCCGACCGCGCAGGCCGCCCTGACGGTCACGGAACGCCTCGGCGGTCTCGCCGTCGGTGGCGCGGAGACCGTCGCCTACCACGCCGGGACGGGGCGCCTGTTCACCACCGACGCCGCAGCAGTGGCCGTCCACGTCGCCCGACTCGACGCAGCAGCCGCACCGAGCCTCGAGACGACCCTGTCCCTCGCCACCTACGGCAGCGGCGTCACGTCCGTCGCGGTCCACGGCGACCTGCTCGCGATCGGTGTCGTCGCAGCGACCAAGACCAACCCGGGCACGGTGGTGTTCGTCCGTGCGACCGACCTCACCATCGTGGCGACCAGGACCGTCGGCGCCCTACCCGACGCCGTGACGTTCACCCCCGACGGGACCGCCCTCATCGTCGCGAACGAGGGCGAACCGAACGACGACTACACGGTCGACCCCGAGGGCTCCGTGTCGATCATCCCCATCACGGGCGGCACGCCGGGCCTCCCGGTGAACGTCGGGTTCGTCGGATACAACGCCCAGATCGCCACGCTGCGCACGGCAGGGGTGCGCATCTTCGGACCGAACGCCACCGTCGCCCAGGACCTCGAGCCCGAGTACGTCACCGTGAGCGCCGACTCACGGACGGCATACGTGACCCTGCAGGAGAACAACGCCCTCGCCGTCATCGACATCCCCTCGGCGACGGTCACCCAGATCCTCCCGCTCGGCACGAAGGACCACAGCACCGCCGGGAACGGCCTCGACGCCTCCGACCGCGAGGTGAACAGCAGCACCGGCACGCCCGGCAACATCCAGACCTGGCCGGTCCGGGGTATGTACATGCCCGACCAGGCCGTCTGGGTCGGTGGCTACGTGATCACCGCGAACGAGGGCGACGCGCGCGACTACGGGGCGGCGTTCAGCGAGGAGACCCGGGTCAAGGACATCACGCTCGACACGACGGCGTTCCCGACCTGGGCGACGCTCCGCACCGACCCCAACATGGGCCGCCTCACCATCTCCCGGATCGACGGCGACACGGGCGGCGACAACGACTACGACGTGCTCTACAGCTACGGCGCACGCTCGATATCGGTCTGGAGCCCCTCCGGAACGCTCGTGTGGGATTCCGGCGACCAGATCGAGCAGCAGGTGTTCGCCCTCGCACCGTCCTCGTGGGACGACACCCGCTCGGACAACAAGGGACCCGAGCCGGAGGGGATCACCGTCGGCACCGTCGGCGACCGCACCTACGTGTTCGTCGCCCTCGAGCGGACGAACGGCATCATGTCGTGGGACGTGACCGACCCGACCGCCCCGACCTTCGCCGGCCTCCTGCAGCCGCCGACCGGGACCGACGTGAGCCCCGAGGGAATGGTCTTCATCCCGGCATCGCAGTCGCCGAACCGCCGACCGCTGCTCGTGGTCGCCAACGAGGTCTCGAACACGCTCGCCGTGTGGGCGGTCGGGCCGGTCGTACCGGCACCCGTCATCGGCGTGGCCTACACCGGCTGACCCGGGTTGTCCGCTGCGGCTGCGATCACCGCGGCGACGACCTCGTCGGACTCGACGGCGCGCCCGAGCACGACGTCGAGTCCGACAGCCACGTCATCGCAGCCGTCGTCCATGCCGACCAGCGCGCCGGTCGAGCGCCCTTCCCACCGCAACAACGCCATCGTCTGGAACCGGGCCAGGTCGCGGGTGCGTCGTTGCGCCACACCCACCACCTTCCGACCGCCGACGGTGACCTCACCCGGTCCGATGCCTGCGAAGCACACCCGCTGGCGCCGGTCGTCGCCCGCGAGCGCGCCTCGGTGCACCACCGGCGCCTCGACCCCCAGCGCACCGAGCGCACCAGCCCAGAGCTCCCCCACCCACCAGGCCGCCCGGCCGACGTCGTCGACCCAGCGAGGATCCGATGCCGGCAGGGTGACGTCGACCCACACCACCGACCCCGGATCGACCAGCACCGCCGACCCACCGCTCCGCCGCCGCACCACGGGGAGCCCCGCCCGGCCGACCGCGTGCCCGTCGACGTGGTCCGCCGGCTGCACGCTGCCGAGCACCAGCGCCGGCGCCGTCGGCCGGCAGACCCGCAACGTCGCCCGCAGCGGCTCCTCGAAGGACAGGTCGAGCAGCTCCTCCACCGGACCGTCGACGAACTCGACGACCAGCGGATCCGGCCGGGTGGTGCTCATCGACGCAGGACGGCGGCGTCGACCGCCGCAGCGCGGATCCGGTCACGATCGACCTCGACGCCGATCCCGACCCCCGTCGGGACGACGAGCCGTCCTTCCTCGTCGACGGTCACCGGGGCGGCGATGTCGACATCGACGTACTGCGAGGACGGTCCGAGATCGGTCGGGAGATCGAAGCCGTCCACCGCTGCGACGGCGACCGCTGCTGCCCGGCCCACACCGAGCTCGAGCATGCCGCCCACGAACGCCCCGATGCCCTCGGCCCGCGCTGCCCGGAGCACCTCCACGGCAGCGTCGACGCCACCGAGACGGGCCGGCTTCACGTTCACGATCCCCCGACGGTCGGCGCGGAGCGCTCCCGCACGGATCGCATCCCGCACCTCGTCGACCGAACCGATCGACTCGTCGAGCGCAACAGGTGTCGCAAGCCGATCGACGACACCGGCGATCGCCTCGAGATCGCCTGCGGCACACGGCTGTTCGAGATAGACGAGCCCGAGGTCGTCGACGCTCTGCAACGTCGCCTGGTCGAGCGGGTCCAGGGACCCGTTCGCATCCGCGGCGAGCGGCGCCTCGGGGAACGCCGACCGGACCGCCCGGAGCACGGCGAGGTCGGCGCCGTCACCCAACTTCAGCTTCACGAGACGAGCACCGCCCGCGAACGCCTCGGCAACGGCGACCACGGCGGCATCCGCAGCGCCGGAACGACCGAGCACCACCGTCCGATCGAGCGGACCGTCACCGGCGCCGAGCCACGACCGGAGTGCCCGGCCGACGGAACGCAGGCGGGCGTCGAGCACCGCCGTGGCGAGCCCCGCCGACGCCATGGGACGGTCGGCTGCCCGACCTCCGCCCCCGGCGAGCAGGTCGGGGACGAGTTCGTCCCGCAGGGCTCGGAACGCATCCGCCGTCCACTCGGGCGAATACGTCGGCGCCGACAACGAGTCGCACTCACCCCAGCCGACGGTGCCGTCCGCCAGGCGGACAGCGACGACGACCACGACACGATCGTGCTCGGCACCGTGTGCCGCCCGGAACGCAGCTCGCAGCGGCACCGCCACATGCCACAGCTCCACCTCGACGACCGGATCGTCCGCCGGAGGCGTTGGCGACAGCATGTGCGCATCGTAGGAGCGGCTCCGGGCCTGCCGACGCCCACCGAGGACTCCCATACAGGCCCCACGGGGGTCGCCCTGCCACAATGGGCCGCTGTGATCGCGGATGCGCTCGCCGGGAAGCGGCTGTTCATCACCGGCTCGACCGGATTCCTCGGGACCGCACTCGTCGAGCGGCTGCTTCGCAACGTCGACGACGTCCACCTCACCCTCCTCGTGCGGTCGGGGCGACGCTCGACCGCAGCACAGCGGGCACGCCGCGAGATCTTCCGCAACGACGCGTTCGACCGCCTGCGCGCCGAGCTCGGGAACGACGCGTTCGACCGCATCGTCGCCGACGGGGTCGACGTCGTCGCCGGCGACGTCTCGATCGACGGCCTCGGGCTCGACGACGCCGGCCGGGCAGCGCTCGCAGCCGCCGACATCGTCATCCACTCAGCGGCAGCGGTGAGCTTCGACAGCCCGCTCGACTCGGCCGTCGAGATCAACCTGCTCGGGCCGACCCGCATCGCCGAGACGCTCACCGAGCTCGGCGTCGCACCGCACTACATCGCGGTCTCCACCTGCTACGTCGCAGGTTCGCGCCGTGGGAGCGCGCTCGAGGAACCCGTCGACGCGAGCCCCTTCCACGTCGACGTCGACTGGCGGGCCGAGGTGGCGGGGGCCCGCCGAGCCCGAGCCGACGCCGAGGCGACGAGCCGCAGCGCGGAACACCTGCAACGGTTCCGGAAGCAGGCGCGCACCGAACTCGGTGCCGCAGGCGGGCCGCTACTCGGCGAGAAGACGGAACAGCTCCGCGCCCGGTGGGTCGACGACCGCCTCGTCGAAGCAGGCCGGGCCCGCGCGGCGTCGGTCGGCTACCCCGACGCCTACGCGTTCACGAAGGCGCTGGCCGAGGTCGCACTCGCCGAGTGCCACGGTGCGGTACCGACCACGATCCTGCGGCCGTCGATCATCGAGTCGGCGCTCGCCGAGCCCGTACCCGGCTGGATCCGCGGGTTCCGCATGGCCGAACCCGTCATCGTCAGCTACGCACGCGGTCTGCTGAAAAACTTCCCGGGCGTGCCGGAGGGCGTGGTCGACGTCATCCCCGTCGACATCGTCGTCGCCGCGATCTGCGCCGTCGCCGCCGAGGAGGCGCGCAACCCCCGGCCCGATCCCACCGTCGCACCGCCGGTGTTCCAGGTCGCATCCGGCGATGCGAACCCGTTGCGCTACCGCCGGATGGTGGAGCTGATCTCCGGGTGGTTCGGCGAGCACCCGCTCTACGACGCGATCGGTCAGCCCATCAGCACGCCGACGTGGACCTTCCCCGGCCGCGGTCGAGTCGAACGTGACCTGCGACGAAAGCTGCAGACCGTCACCCGGGCCGAGAAGGCGCTCAACGCGCTCCCGCTGCGCGGCCGACAGGCCGAACTCGCCGCGAACCTCGAGGAGCGACGCGAGCTCGCCGAACGGGCGATGGGCTACGTCGAGCTGTACGGCAAGTACGCCGAGTGCGAGGCGATCTACAGCGTCGACCGACTCCTCGCGCTGTGGGAACAGGTCGGCGACGACGACCGGGAACGGTTCTGCTTCGACCCGCGCATCATCGAGTGGGACGCCTACGTCCGCGACGTGCACCTGCCGTCCGTCGTGCGCAACGCCCGGGTCCGCACGACGCCCGGGGCCCGCACGACGGAGAACCGGACGGACCGGTTGCGTCGCCAGGTGCTCGCACCGGAGCGTCAGTTCGCGGCGTTCGACCTCGAGAACACGCTCATCGCGTCGAACGTGGTCGCCTCCTACGCCTGGCTCGCCTCCCGCGGTCTCCGCGGCGCCGACCGGGCGCGCTTCGTGGCGCGCCTCGTTGCGGAGGGGCCCTCGTTGCTCCGACTCGACCGGGCCGACCGCAGCGACTTCCTGCGGTTCTTCTACCGCCGCTACGAGGGCGCACCGGTCGACGTGCTCCGCGCCGACGCTGCGGAGATGCTCTCCGAGTTGATCCTCACGAAGTCCTTCCCGGCCGGGCTCCGTCGGGTGCGGGAGCACCGCGCAGCCGGACACCGGACCGTGCTGATCACCGGAGCACTCGACGTCGTCGTCGAGCCGCTCGAACCGCTCTTCGACGACGTGATCGCTGCGACCATGCGACGCAGCGACGGCCGGTTGACCGGAGAGCTGACCTCCGCGCCGCCGACCGGGGAGACCCGGGCCCAGGCGCTGTTCGACTACGCACGCCTCCACGGTCTCGACCCCGCCGAGGGCGTCGCCTACGCCGACTCCACGAGCGACCTGCCGCTGCTCGAAGCGGTCGGGTTCCCCGTCGCCGTCAATCCCGAGACCCGACTCGCCGCCCTCGCCCGCAAGCGGGGCTGGCTCGTCGAACAGTTCGACAAGGCACCGGGGTTCCCCGGTCCCCGACTCCCGCTCGCAACGCCCCGCCGGGGCGGCGCTGGCACGAGGTGAGCACCCCCATGGCCCCACGCCCAGGTTTCGTCCTCGAGGTCGACGGCTCGACGCCGCCGGTCCTGTTCCACCACGGGGAGGGGTTCCGCATGGAGCGACTCCCCGCGGGCCGCAGCCGGATCATCTACCCCTCCGAGCCCCTCCCGGGTCTGCCCGACCCCGACGGGGCGATCCGCGCCGCACTCGAGAACCCGATCGACGCCGACCCGCTGCGCGCCCAGATGTTCCCCGGGATGAAGCTGACGATCGCGTTCGACGACCTGTCGCTCCCGCTCCCGCCGATGCGGCGCCCCGACATCCGCCAGCGGGTCATCGAGGCGGTCCTCGACATCGCCGCAGAGGTCGGCGTCGACGACGTCGAGATCATCGCGGCGCTCGCGCTGCACCGTCGCATGACCGAGGACGAGCTGCGTCACGCCGTCGGCGACCGGGTCTACGATGCGTTCGCGCCGAGCGGTCGTCTCTACAACCACGACGCCGAGGACCCCGACGGGATGGTCATCCTCGGGCGGACGGGCGAGAAGGAACACGTGCAGATGAACCGGCGGGCCGCCGAGAGCGACCTGCTCGTGTACGTGAACATCAACCTCGTCGCCATGGACGGCGGGTGGAAGTCGACGGCCACCGGACTGTCGGGGTACACGGCGCTGCGCCACCACCACAACGTCGACACGATGCGTCGATCCAAGAGCTTCATGGACCAGGACGCCTCGGCGTTGCACAAGTCGAACTGGCGGATGGGCGACGTCATCAAGGCGAGCGGCCCGAAGATCTTCCAGATCGAGACCACGGTCAACAACAACACCTTCGGTGCGTCCGGCCCGCTGTCGATGCTGCAGAAGCGCGAGTGGGAGTGGTCGGGCCGCGACCGGGCGACCTTCCTCGGGATGCAGTCCGGGCTCCGCCGCCTACCGGCCGGCACGAAGCGGAAGATCTTCCAGTCCTGGCGGTCCCCCTACGAGCTGACGTCGGTGCAGGCCGGCGAGGTCGAGGCCGTACACCGTGTCACAACCGAGCACGTGTACCGCCAGCAGTTGGTCCCGGTGGAGGGTCAGACGGACATCCTCACGATGGGACTCCCCTACATCTGCCCCTACAACGTCAACTCGATCATGAACCCGATCCTCGTGATGTGCCTCGGGCTCGGGTACTTCTTCAACCTGTACCGGGGACGTCCGCTCGTGCGCGAGGGCGGCGTGCTCATCATGAGCCACCCGACACGTCGCGAGTTCCACCCGGTGCACCACCCGAGCTACATCGACTTCTTCGAGCAGGTGCTCGCCGAGACGACCGATCCGATCGAGATCGAGCAGCGGTACGAGAAGTCCTTCGCCGAGGACGAGTGGTACCGCCACCTGTACCGGACGAGCCACGCCTACCACGGCGTGCACCCCTTCTACATGTGGTACTGGGGCAGCCACGCGCTGGCGCACCTCGGCCGGGTCATCGTGCTCGGCGGCGACCCGCGGACGGTGCGACGACTCGGGTTCATGCCGGCGACCACGATGGCCGACGCTCTCGAGATGGCCTCCGACGTCGTCGGACGACAGCCGACGATCACCCACCTGCACAACCCGCCGATCCTCATGGCGGACGTGCACTGATGGGACGGATCCCCGACCCGCGGGCGCTCGTGCGTCGGAAGGGGTTCCCCTTCATCGCGCCGCCCGTCCCCGCGTCGGTGGCCCTGCCCGTGCGGCGCCCGCGCGTCGGCGTCGACTTCGACACCGCCTGGGCGCGGGAGCCGGGGGCCAGGGTGGTGCGCGCCGCGTTGCATGCGACGGTCGTCGAGGCGACGGTGCGGGTGATGGCCGACCCGACCGTGCTGGGGGTCGACCGCCTCGACGGGCTCGACCGCGACACCCCGGTGATCTTCGTCGCGAACCACTTCAGCCACGCCGACACGCCGCTCCTGCTCCGCCGGCTCCCCCGACCGTGGCGTGACCGGCTCTTCGTCGGCGCGGCAGCCGACTACTTCTTCCCGAACCGGGTCGCCGGGTTCGCCGCGGCGCTCGGCCTGAACGCGATCCCGATCGAACGCACGAAGGTGAACCGCCGGTCGGCCGACGCCGCCGCGGCGCTGATCGATGACGGCTGGTCGATGCTGATCTTCCCCGAGGGCGGGCGATCACCCGACGGATGGGGCCAGCCGTTCCGTGGGGGTGCCGCGTACCTCGCGTCGCGCTGCGGGGTGCCGGTCGTCCCGGTGCACCTCGCCGGGACGGAGCGGATCCTGCCGAAGGGCGCCTCCTTCCCCCGCCGGGCGTCGACGACGATCACGATCGGATCGCCCCTGCACCTCGGTCCGAAGGAAGACGCCCGCAAGGTCGCCGCCCGGCTCGAGCAGGCGGTCGCCGCACTCGCCGACGAGGCGACCACCGACTGGTGGCAGGCCCGCCGACGGGCACACGCCGGGACGACCCCGTCGCTCGAGGGCCCGGAGCTCGTCGCGTGGCGACGGGCCTGGGAACGGACCGCCGCCGAGCGCCGCCGCCCGACGGGTCGGCGCTGGCCGAACGTCTGACGCCGACGTGACCGCGCCCCGGCCGCTCCGCACCGTGGTCATCGTCGGCGTCGCCACGGTGCTCGGGGTGGCCGCGTGCACCCCCGCCCGCGACGTCGCGGGTGCACCGTCGACCACCGAGGTCGTCGCCGCCAGTTCCTCGACGGCGCTCGTCGCCGCACCGACGACGACGGGGGTCCCTCGCCCTGCCTGGTTCTCCGACGTCGCCACGTCGGGATCACCCTTCCCCGGCGCGAAGGTCGACGGGCTGCTGACCTTCCGGGGCAACCCGACGCGGAGCTGGCACGGGGGCGGGCCGGTCCCCAAGGCGCCGGCGGAGTTGTGGCGGTACCCACAGGGCGGCGGACTGTGCGGCACCTCCTCGGAGTTCGGGGAGACGTCGCAGTGGTGCGGCACCGGCTGGACCGGACAGCCCGCGATGTGGACGGCCTCGGGGGCGTGGTCGGCCCTCGGCGCGCGCACGCTCGTGGCCTTCGGCGCCTATGACTACGGCGTCCACGTCCTCGACGCAGCGACCGGACGGGCCGTCGTACCGACGTTCCGGACCGGCGACCTCATCAAGGGGTCGGTGAGCATCGACCCCGACGGGTATCCGCTGCTCTACACGGGCTCGCGTGACGGGTTCCTCCGGATGATCGCCCTCGACCGCCCCGAGCCGACCGAGCTGTGGCGGTTCCACGCCGAGGACGTGCAGCCGACCATGTGGAACGACGACTGGGACGCATCACCGCTCGTGACCGGCGGGCTCCTGCTGCAGGGCGGGGAGAACAGTCGCTTCCACGCCTTCCGCCTGCAGCGCGGCTACGGGGCCGACGGCAAGGTCACGGCGGCGGCGACGCTGCTGTTCCACACGGCGGGTTGGGACGACCAGCTCCTCGCCGAGTCGGGAACGCCCGCCATGTCGATCGAGAACTCGGTGGCGCTCGCCGGGACGACCGTGTACTTCTCGAACTCGGCCGGTCTCGTGCAGGGCTGGGATCTCGCCGGGCTCGACGACGCGTCGGGGGCGACGGGCCGGACCCCCGAGCGAACGTTCCGCTTCTGGATGGGCGACGACCAGGACGCGTCGATCGTCATCGACGAGCAGGGGTTCCTCTACGCCGCGGCGGAGTACGAGCGGTCGACCGCCCGGGCTACCGAGGTCGGCCAGCTCGTCAAGCTCGACCCTCGCCGCCCCGACGATCCGGTCGTGTGGTCGTTGCCGCTTCGCACCGGCGGGGTGCCCTCGGGCGTGTGGGCGACACCCGCTCTGCACCGCGATCTCGTGATCGTGACGACGAACGCCGGCGAGGTGCTCGGGATCGACCGGGCGAGCGGGGCCGTGCGCTGGCAGCTCGACGTGGCGGGCCCGGCGTGGTCGTCGCCGGTGGTGGTCGACGGTGTCCTCATCCAGGGCGACTGCGGCGGGACGCTGCGGGCCTGGGATCTCCGGGACACGCGGGTCGCACCGCCGTTGCTGTGGTCGATCCGGATCGGGGGTTGCATCGAGTCGACGCCGGCCGTCTGGGACGGCCGGATCGTGGTCGGGACCCGTAGCGGCCAGGTGGTCGCCGTCGGCGACCGGTGACGACGGTGCCCGAGGGCGTGACGGGCGCGGGTTCGGCCTCGGTGGCGGCGTTCGTGCTCGGGGCCACCTTCCTCGTCGCCGCGGTCACGAAGCTGCGCGACCCGGCGGGGGCGGCGCGGGGTTTCGCCGATCTCGGCGTGCCTCGCCCGTGGCTCGCGGCGCGGGCCGTCCCGCTCGCCGAGGTGGTCGTCGCCGCGGCCGTCCTCGTCGTGCCGACGGTCGGTTCGGTGGTCGCGGCGGTGGTGCTCGCCGCGTTCTCCGTCTTCCTCGTCGACCGACTGCGCGCCGGCGTCCGGGCTCCCTGCTCCTGCTTCGGGGTCGGTCGACGTCATCCGCTCTCGGCGGCCGACCCGTTGCGCAACGCGTTGCTGATCGGCGTCGCGCTCCTGGTGGGGTCCACCGATCGCCTGGTGGTCCCGTCGGCGGTCGAGATCCTGCTCGGCGCGGTCGTCGTCGCCGCCGGGGGGGCGATTCTGCGGTCCGTTCGTCGCGTGCTCGCCCGGGTCGGCTGAGGCACCGCCGCAGACGACACGGCAGCCGAAAACAGGGAACGCCTGGCCCGAGGGGGGAGGTGGGCCAGGCGTTCCGTCGGCGTTCACGTCGGAGGGGGATCCGAGATGCGCCTCCGGTCACCGTCCGAGGGGGGGTTCGGAGCTTGGTGCCGGTGTTTCCGGGGCAAAGTGTGCACGCTTGCACATGATCGGTCAAGTAGTTCTCGGAGATTCCAACTATCGTTCCGGGCGATGGATCTCCGACAGCTCGCCGCCCTGCTCGCCGTAGCCGACCACGGCAGCTTCTCGGCGGCCGCCCGTGCCCTGCACACGGTGCAGTCGAACGTGTCGACCCACATCGCCCGCCTCGAACGCGAGCTGCACGTCACCCTCGTCGACCGCGCCAACGGCACCCTCACCGAGGAGGGGCGCGTCGTCGTCGAACGTGCCCGTCGCATCCGGGCCGAACTCGACGCGCTCAACTCCGACGTCGCCTCCATGCACGACGAGGTCATCGGCACCGCCCGGGTCGGCATGATCGGCACCACCGCCCGGTGGCTCACCCCGCTCCTCCACGACCGGCTCACGAAGGAACACCCCCGCCTGCGGCTCATCGTGATCGATGCCACCACCGCGAACCTGCTCCCCCGCATCGGCCGAGGCGAGATCGACCTCGCCGTCGTGAACCTGCCCACCAACGACCCCGACGTGATCGAGTTCCCGCTCTTCGACGAGGACCGGATCCTCGTCGCCCCGCTCGACCACCCGCTCGCCGCCGAGGACACGCTGGAGCTCCACCGGGTCGCCGACCACGAGCTCCTCCTGTCGGCGGTCGGTTCGGTGTTCCGCACCGAGCTCGACGCCGACGCCGCCGCCCTCGGGGTCACGCTCCGGGCCAAGACCGAGGTCGACGGCCTGCGTCTCGTCGCATCACTCGCCTTCCAGGGTTTCGGCGCCGCCATCGTCCCGGCCTCGGCGGCACCCGAGTGGATCAGCTCGGCGGGGAGCTGGAAGCGCATCCCGATCACCGACCTCGCCACCCGCTCCGTGGGGATCGTCCGACGCCGACGCGGTCTCCCCTCTGCCGCCGCCCGGGTGACCCAGCACGTGCTCGAGGCGCTCGTCGCCACCACCGAGCACCTGCCCCCCGGCGTGCACCTCGTAACCGAACCGCCGCAGCGCGGGTCGCAGGGACGATGACGACCACCGCCACCGTCCCCCTCCGGTCGAGGGTCCCCGGATCGACGTCGGCCCGAGTGGACCACATCGGGGGACGACGGGTCGTCGTCGTTGAGTCGGACAGCGACCACCACCAAGGCGCGCTCCGTCCCGACGACGGCGCCCGCATCGTCGCCGCTGCCGAGACGGCGTTGCGCCAGCGGCTCCCCCTCGTGCTCGTGATCTCCTCCTCCGGCGCCGACATCGGGGAGGGCGTGGCGGCGCTCCACGGCTGGGGGCGAGCCGCCCGCGCGGTCGTCGCCTGCTCCGGGGTGGTTCCCGTGCTCGCCGTCGTCGACGGCCCGGCGATCTCCGGACCCGCCCTGCTGCTCGGACTCGCCGACCACGTCGTCATGACCGACGCCGCGTACGCGTACGTGAGCGGTCCGAACATGGTCGCCGAGTTCACCGGTGAGGACGTCTCGCCCGAGGAGCTCGGCGGCGCGACGAACCACAGTCGGCACTCCGGCACGGCCGCCCTGCTCGCCCCCGACCGTCCGACGGCGATCGAGCTCGTGGGCGACCTGCTCGCCTACCTCCCCGACCACAACGACGCCGTCCCCGAGGACCTCCCCACCGACGACCCGGTCGACCGGCGCTGCGACGAGGCCGGGGACCTGCTGCCCGCGACGCCGACGGGGAGCTACGACGTGCGGGCGCTCGTGCGGGCGGTCGTCGACGACGACACCCTGCTCGAGCTGCGGAGCGGGTGGGCGCCGAACCTCGTCACCGGCTTCGCCTCCCTCGGTGGGCGACCGGTGGGCGTCGTCGCGAACCAGCCTCAGGCGATCGCGGGGACGCTCGACATCCCCGCCTCCCAGAAGGGGGCCCGATTCGTCGCGTTCTGCGACGCGTTCAACCTGCCGCTCGTCACCTTCGTCGACACCCCCGGCTTCTACCCGGGCAAGGACCTCGAGTGGCGGGGCATGATCCGCCACGGTGCGCAGCTCGCCTTCGCCTACGCACGGGCCAGCGTGCCCCGACTCGGGGTGACGCTCCGCAAGTCCTACGGCGGGGCGTACATCGTCATGGACTCCCGGTCGATGGGGAACGACCTGATGGTCGCCTGGCCGACGGCGGAGATCGCCGTGATGGGCGCCCGCCAAGCGGCGGAGATCCTGATGCGACGGGGAGACGACGCGGAGCGCGCGGCCTTCGTGGCCGACTACGAGGCCCGCCTGCTCAACCCCTACGTGGCTGCCGGCCGCGGAACCGTCGATGCGGTCATCGACCCCGGGGCGACGCGGACCGTGCTCTGCGCCGCCCTCGACGCCGCGTTCACCAAGCGGGAACGTCTCGCCGGCCGACGCCACGACAACACGCCGCTCTGAGCGGCCCCGGAGACGGGACAGACGGGCGCCGACGGGCTACCTTTGGCGACGGTCCGACCGGCCGGACGACCGTGGGTCGCCACATCCGAGGAGCGCAGGTGCCCGAAAGCATCACCATCACCGACAACCGCACGGGGAACTCCGTCGAGGTCCCCATCGTCGATGGGGGCGTCGACGCCAACGCGTGGTCGAAGTTGTTGCCCGGGGTCTGGTTCTTCGACCCGAGTTTCGGCGCCACGGCGTCGACGTCGAGCGCGATCACCGAACTCGACGGCGACAACGGCATCCTGCGGTACCGGGGGTACCCGATCGAGCAGCTCGCCGAGCACTCGACCTACCTCGAGTGCGCCTACCTGCTGCACCACGGTGAGCTGCCGAACAAGGCCCAGGCGGACGCCTGGGAGTACGACATCACCCACCACACGTTCATCCACGAGCAGCTCCGCAAGCGGTTCATGGAGGGCTTCCACTACGACGCCCACCCGATGGGCATGTTCGTGTCGACCCTCGGTGCGCTCTCGACCCTCTACCCCGAGGCGAAGGAGATCGAGGACCCGGCGGTCCGCATGCAGCAGATCGTCCGCCTCATCGCGAAGGCACCGACGATCGCCGCGTGCTGCTACCGGTTCAGCCAGGGCCTGCCGTTCGTCTACCCGGACAACGCCCTCGACTTCCCGACGAACTTCCTCAACATGATGTGGCGCATCGGGTCCGACTACGAGGTCGACCCCGTCCTCGCCCGGGCGATGGACGTGCTGTTCATGCTCCACGCCGACCACGAGCAGAACTGCGGCACCACCGCGATGCGAGTCGTGGGCTCCTCGCACGCCGACCCGTACTCCTCCGCTGCGGCAGCCGCAGCCGGCCTCTACGGCCCCCGGCACGGCGGCGCGAACGAGCAGGTCGTCCGCATGCTCACCGAGATCGGGTCCTACGACCAGGTCGACGACTTCATCGCCGGCGCCAAGAAGGGCGAGCGTCGGATCATGGGCTTCGGCCACCGGGTCTACAAGAACTACGACCCGCGGGCGAAGATCGTGAAGGAGACCGCATACAAGGTCTTCGAGATCACCGGGAAGAACCCGCTGCTCGACATCGCGCTCAAGCTCGAGGAGACGGCGCTCAACGACGAGTACTTCGTCAACCGTCGCCTCTACCCGAACGTCGACTTCTACTCCGGCCTCATCTACCAGGCGATGGGGTTCCCGATCGAGATGTTCACCGTGCTGTTCGCCATCCCGCGTGTCGCCGGCTGGCTCGCCCACTGGAACGAGCTGCTCGAGCAGGACCAGCGGATCTCCCGCCCCCGCCAGATCTACACCGGTGAAGCTCGACGGGACTACGTGCCCCTCACGCAGCGGGGCTGATCCCCTGCCCGGGGTGCGTCCCCCGGGTCAACCGATGTCGACGAGGACTTTGCCGACGCTCGCGTTCGTCTCGAGGTAGCGGTGCGCGTCGGCGATCGCCTCGAGCGGGAACCGACGGTCGATGACCGGGACGAACGTGCCGTCGACGAAACGAGGCACGACCTCCCGACCGAACCGCTGCGCGAGCACCGCCTTCTCCTCGAGGGGGCGTGGCCGGAGCACCGTCCCGATGAGGTGCGCCCGCTTGGGTAGCAGCCGGGCGAGCGGCAGCGTCGCCGTGGGCTCCCCCATGACGCCGACCTGCACGAGCCGCCCACCGACCGCCAGCGCGTCGATGTTGCGGGCGAGGTACTCGCCGCCGACGACGTCGAGCACCACGTCGGCGCCGACCCCGCCCGTCACCTCGGCGACGGTCGCCACGAAGTCACCGCTGCCGTGGTCGACGGCAGCGGTGGCACCGAGCTCGAGGCAGCGGGCGACCTTGCCGGCCGAACAGGTGACCACCACCTGCGCACCCGTCGCCCGGGCGAGCTGGATCGCTGCCGTGCCGACGCCGGACGCCCCCGCGTGCACCAGCGCAGTCCCACCCGGTGCGAGACCTCCCTGGAGGATCAGCGCATCCCATGCGGTGAGCCAGACCTCCGGGATCGCCGCCGCATCGGCGACGGTGACCCCGGCCGGCACGGCGATCGCCTGCCGCTCGTGGACCACGACCCGTTCGGCGTACCCGCCGCCGACCACGATGCCCATCGCGGCGTCGCCGATCGCCCACCGGCTCACCCGGGAACCGACGGACCGGACGATCCCGGCGAACTCGAGCCCGGGGATCTCGTGCTCCGGCCGTGGTCCCGGCTGGGGGTAGCGGCCCTCGCGCTGCAGCAGGTCCCCACGGTTCAGCGCCGTCGCGACGACGTCGACGACGAGGTCCTCCGGCCCGCCGACGGGGTCGGGGACGTCCTCGAGCCGGAGCACCTCGGGACCACCGTGGGAACGAAGAACGACCGCTCGCATGGGCGCACCGTAGTTGGCACACGATCGGGTCGGCCGCGAGGCTTCCGGCATGGACTCGACCTCCGACGTCGAACCCGCTGACCGCTGGCGCTGTCGCGACGTGACGGTCCGTCGTGCCCGGGGGGTCGAGGTCGTCTTCGGTGACGGCCTCACGCACGACTTCCCGCTCGAGGAGCTCCGGGCGTGGTGCCCGTGCGCGCACTGTCGGACTACGCGCGAGTCCGGTCGACCGTCCTTCGTCGGCGACCCGGACCGTCTCACGCTCCGGGACGCGGAGCTGGTCGGCGCCTGGGGTCTCCGCCTCGTCTGGGACGACGGGCACGGCACGGGCATCTTCCCCTGGGACGAGCTCCGCCGGTGGGCGGACGCCGGAACCCCGCGGTTCGGACCGAACTCCGGTCTCGGGGCCTGACCGCCCCGGCGGCGACCCTCAGCCGTCGAGTCGACGGACGTCGGGACGGTCGTCCCGTCGACGGGCCGACGGGCGCACCATGACGGCCGCCCCGCCGACGATCGCGTCGTCGGTGCCGAGCACGACCGGGTCGAGACGGACCTGCACGCACGCCGGCGCCATGTCGACCAGCTCGCCGAGCACTCGGACGACCCGGTCGAGATGGCCTCGTGCCCGCTGTGCATCCGGTTCGGGGAGCCGCCCGAGGACGACCCCGACGGAGGCGACGTCGAGAAGGGCGTCGACATCGGGGGGCCCGAGCGGGGCGAGGCGGACCGCGAGGTCACCGAGCATGTCCCCGGCGAGCCCGCCCCGGCCGAGGGCGACGATGCCGCCGAGCGCGTCGTCCCTTCGTCCGACGACCTGCGCCTCCACCCCACCCGGGGGTGCGATCGCGCCCGGCTCGAACCGCAGGCCGAGCAGCTCGAGCAGGCGGATCGAATCGTCCCGACCGACCACGCCGTCGGACGCGCCCCGGTCGGCCAGCTCCGACACGAACGCCGCGACCGCCGTCCGACGGTCGGCGTCGAGGAGACGAGGTGGCGGGGTCGCCGCCGCGGCACGGGCGACCTCGGCGCGCCACACGCCCAGTCCGGCGGCGTGCGCCAGTGCGCGGACGGCCTCCTCGGGGAAGCGGTAGCGGGGCACCGCATGCGACGGCCCCGACGCCCCGAGGACCGTCGCCACCACCGGCTTGCCGTTCGCCGCGGCGAGCTCGTCGATGGCTGCGGCCACCTCGTCGGAACGCTGCGGCACGGGCGGGGTGTGGACCACGACCGCTGCGTCGACGTCGTCGCGGGCGAGCAGGTCGCCGAGCGCCCTGCGGTAGTCGGCGGCCTCCGCAGCGACGCCGAGGTCGACGACGGTGCCCGAGCCGGGACCCGACGGCACGACCAGCCCGGCCGCGAGTGCCGCGCCGACGGTGACCTCGAGGACCTCCGCCGCGTTCGCCAACACGGCGACCCGCCGACCCGTCGGGATCGGGGCCCGTTCGCAGAAGCGCGCCACGTCGAACATCTCGGCCAGCGAGGACACCTCGATCACCCCGGCCTGGGCGAGCAGCGCCGACGTGGTGCGGGCATCGGGCCACGTTCCGTCGGCGGCGGGGCCGTAGGCGGTGTGCATGGCGAGCACAGGTTTGGTGCCGGCGACCCGGCGCGCGATGCGGAAGAACCGACGCGGGTTCCCGAACGACTCGAGGTACAAGCACACCACCGCCGTGCGCGGGTCCTGCTCCCAGTACGACAGGAGGTCGTTGCCCGACACGTCGGCCTTCGCCCCGAGACTCACGAAGGAGGACAGTCCGACGTCCATCTCCACCGCGAGGTCGAGGATCGCCGCCGCGAGGCTGCCGGACTGCGCCGACAGCGCCACCCGTCCGGGACGGACGACGGCGGTCGCGAGCGTGGCGCTGAGCGACACCTCCGGGTCGGTGTCGAGCACGCCGAGCGAGCCCGGCCCGATCAGACGCATCCCGTGCCGACGGGCGAGCTCGACGAGTTCCCGTCGACCGGTCGCGCCGAGCTCGTCGTCGCCGGACCCGGTCGACAGCACGACGAGCCCGCCGACCCCGTGCCGACCGCACGAGGCGACCGTGGCGGGCACCTCGGCGGCCGGCACGGCGACGACGGCGAGGTCGACGTCGTCGGGCACGTCCTCGACCGTCGCGTACGCACGCACCGCGGCGACGTGACCCGCCGCCCGGTTCACCGGGTACACCGGGCCGGCGAACCCTCCGGCGAGGAGGGCACGGAAGACCTCGTGCCCGACCGTGCCGGGTTCGCGACTCGCGCCGATGACGGCGATCGAGGTCGGACGCAGCAGTCGGTGCACCGACCTCGCCTCGGCTCGACGGGCACGCTCGGCGATCGTCGCGTCGCCGCTCGGCGTCGGGTCGATCCCGAGGGACACCTCGACGACACCGCCGGCGAACCGGGTCCGCACCTCGAAGCCGGCGCGGCTGAACACCTGGATCATTCCCGTGTTCTCCGGGAGCGTCGTGGCGACCAGACCGGGGATCCCGTTCTCCCTGGCGGCGGTGGCGAGATACTCGAGCAGGAGCGTCGCGATGCCCCGGCCCTGGTGCGCGTCGTCGACGAAGAACGCCACCTCCGCCGATTCCTGGTCGACGGGTCGGTCGTACCGGGCGATCCCGACGATGTCGTCACCGAGCAACGCCACGAACGCCATCCGGTCGAGGTAGTCGACGGTGGTGAGGCGGACGAGCTCGCGGTCGGTCAGGCGCGGTCGGGGGCTCAGGTAGCGGAAGTAGATGCTCCGCTCCGACTGGCGGGCATGGAAGCGCAGGATCCGCGCCGCGTCGTCGGGGCGGATCGGCCGGACGTGGGCGGTCCCGCCGTCGACGAGGACGACGTCGGCCTCCCAGCGAGCCGGATAGTTCGCAGGCGGCGCATCGGTCACGGTGCCTCCCCGGTGCCAGCCCCGAGCCTAGGTGCGCCGGAGACCCCGTGACGGCGCGAGGGCGCGGATTGCCGCGCTCCCGGCGAGCACCGCCGTCGCCGCCAGTGCGATCGCCGCCCCCGCGGCGACGTCCCACGCCGCGGACGCCACGAGTCCGACCACGCCGGCGAACACGCCGAACGTGGCCGCGAGCGCCATCGTCGTCACCACCCGGTCGCACCACAGGCGGGCGGCGCTCGCCGGGGTGACGAGCAACGCCACGCTGAGCACCACCCCTCCGGCCGGGATGGCGACGGCGAGGGTCACGGCGACGGTGACCAGCAGCAGCAGATCGATGGGGCCGCGCTGGTAGCCGGCCGCGTCGGCAGCGGCCGGGTCGAACGCCACGAGGACGAGTTCCTTGTGCGCGAGCGCCAGCACGAGGACGACGAGCAGACCGAGGCCGGCTGTCAGCACCACGTCGAGTGGCCGCACCGTGACCACGGAACCGACGAGGAACGCCGAGAGGTCGCGTGCCGTGCCCTGCCCGATCGACAGCACGAGCGTCCCGACGGCGAGCGACCCGGTCAGGACCACGCCGACGCCGCTGGTGTCCTCGATCCTCCCGGCGACCCCAACCAGCACGACCACGCCGACGACCACCACGGCCGCCACAGCGGCGCCGAGCACCAGGCTCACGCCGAGCAGCGACGCGACGACGAGACCGGGCAGCGTCGCATGCGACAGCGTCATCACGAAGAACGGGAGACGCCGCAGCACCACGTGCACGCCGACCACACCACCGAGCGCGCCGACGAGCACGGTCTCGAGCAGCGCCCGACGGAGCAGCGGCTCCCGCACCAGCGATGCGGCGGCGTCGACGAGGTCGTTCACGCCGACCGCACCCGATCCCGCCACCATGCGACGACGGCGACGACGAGGAAGACCGACGTCAGCAACACCACGACCGTCGCCCCGGGTGCGACACGGACGTCGGCGCGCATGCCGGCCTCGTGCGCGATCGCGAGGCCGACCGTCCCACACAGGGCGGCGATCGCTGCGGCGACCAGCATCGAGGGGACGACGGCGAGACCGAGCCGGCGGGCGGTCGCTGCCGGGGTGATCACGAAGGCCACGGCGAGCAGGGTGCCGACGGCCCGGAGCGCCGTCACGATCACGAGCGCCACGGCGAGGTCGACGAGCAGGTCGAGCCGAGCGATGGGGAGTCCGATCGCCTCGGCGGCCTCGCGGTCGAACGCCCGGAGGACGAGTTCCTTGTGGAAGACCACCATGGCGACGATCGCCACGCCACCGACGATCCCCATGAGCAGCAGGTCGTCCGCGTCGACCGTCAGGAGACTGCCGAAGAGGAAGCCGGTCAGGTCCGTCGCGAATGATCGCCCACGCGAGACGATCGCCACCCCGAGGGCGAAGAACGAGGTGAGGACGATGGCGACGGCGGCATCCTCACCGATGCGTCGGGCGCGGGCGGGGAAGCCGAGCAGCATCGCGGTGGTGACCCCGGCGACGAGGGCGCCGGCGTACAGCGGGCCGCCCAACAGGTTCGCCACCACGACACCTGGGAGGACGGTGTGGCTCATCGCGTCGGCGACGAACGCCATGCGCCGGAGCACCACGTGGACACCGACGACCGCGGCGACGACCCCGAGGATGACGATGGCGAGCAGCGCCCGCTGCTGGTACGGCGCAGCCAGGAAGGTGCCGCTCATGCGGTCACCCGTGCGGGTCCGTCGGATCGTGGCGACCGTGGAGGTGATGGTGGGGTGCCCCGATGCCGACGACCTCGTCACCCACGAGGTGTACGCCCCCGGCGAACGCCGCGAGGAGGAGGTCGTCCTCGAGGACCTTCGCCGTAGGTCCGAACGCGAACTGCCGACGGTTGAGGAGGCAGGTCTCGTCGCAGGCGTGGCGGGCGACGTCGAGGTCGTGGGTCGACAGCAGCACGGCGACGCCGCGTGCCCGTTCTGCGGCGAGCAGCGCGACGAGGTCCTCCTGGGTCGTGGTGTCGACGCCGTTGAACGGTTCGTCGAGCACGAGCAGCGCCGCGTCCTGCGCGAGCGCCCGGGCGAACAGGACCCTCTGCCGCTGTCCACCGGAGAGCGTTCCGAAGCGGTCCTTCGCCCGATCGGCGAGACCGACCGATGCGAGCGCCTCGAGCGCCCTCGCCCGGTCGGCTCGGCCCGGTCGCCGCAACCACCCAACGCTGCGATAGCGCCCCATGAGCACGACCTGCAGCGCGGTGACGGGGAACTCGGGGTCGAGCCGGCTGTACTGGGGAACGTAGCCGACGTGTCGGCGGGCGTCGGCAGGATCTTGCTCGAGCACCCGGATCCGCCCCTCGCGCACGGGGACGAGCCCGAGCACGGCGCGGATGAGCGTCGACTTCCCGGCGCCGTTGGGGCCGATCAGCGCGACGGCCTGGCCCTCCTCGACGCGCCCGGAGATGCCGCAGAGCACCTCGTGGCCGTCGAAGGCGACCGTGACGTCATCGAGCTCCAGTACCGACACCGCTCAAGGCCTCCACGATGACGCGCGTGTTGTGCCGCATCATGCCGACGTAGGTGGCTCCCGGGGAACCTGCGGGGCCGAGGGCATCACTGTAGAGGGCGTCCTCGCCGCTGACGATCCGGCACCCGGCCTCTCGGGCGATGACCTCGGCGGTCCGCGCCGGGAGTGATTGCTCGGCGAAGATCACCCGTACGTCGTTGTCCTTGAGGGTCGAGACGAGTCGGGACACATCGGCGGCGGACAGCTCGGCGCTGGAGTCGAAGCTCGGGATGATCGAGCCGATCGCGTCGAGGCCGTACCGGTCGGCGTAGTAGGCGAACGCCTCGTGGTTGGTGACGAAGCGACGGTCGGCCAACCCGCGGATCGCGGTCTCGATCTCACGGTCGAGGACCTCGAGCTCGGCGAGATACCGGTCACGGTT
>Ga0169931_10000442_pt1 | contig 68253 bp, 72 predicted proteins | sample Kivu_15m_20L_FD_129675 | JGI IMG/M metagenome (GOLD analysis project Ga0169931, IMG submission 129675) | Freshwater microbial communities from Lake Kivu, Western Province, Rwanda to study Microbial Dark Matter (Phase II) - Kivu_15m_20L... | ecosystem: Environmental > Aquatic > Freshwater > Lake... | reverse complement strand
TTGATGCAGCGCGCAAGAAGTCTCTCAGACAAATATAACAAAATTCCATAGCGTTGCATTACAGCCGATGTTACCTGATGCGGTGATACAGCATCTCGTGCTGATCTTTTGATTATCCACCCAACCAAAATAGAATCTCGTGTTTGCAAATCAAAGAGGGGAGACCGGGATGGGTGTGATTCAATACAACGGTATCAGGTAACATTATTGTATCCGCATATTATATAACGCAAGTATAACCCAAAACGACTGAAAATCAAATAAAAAGAGTAGCGATATAAAAATAGCGCATTGCGTTTAATCGTCTAGGTTGTCCAGCGGACTTCGTAGATGCTGATTCCGCTTCTCCGTGACATGCGTGTAGATCTGGGTCGTCTTGACACTGTTGTGCCCCAACTGATGCTTGACCCATCTAATGTGCGCCCTCAGCAAAATTTGGTTATTAATTTCTTTGCATCAAAGATAGCTTGCAATCTTTGTTCGTCTTTTGCGGCATTCAATTCAGTGGAGATGGAGGTATTTATTATCCATGGAAACCTTGAATTGAATTTCAGCATGCAACGCTTTGAAAATACGCATCAAGGTATCGATGGTGGCACTGTTGGCGCTGCTTTCCCATTTTGAGATTTGGGCTTTTTGTACGCCCAATAGTTGACCTAATTGCTGCTGTGTAAGGTTGCGCTCCTTTCTTGCATTCTTGATCATTTGCCCCAATAGATCCATCCGCAGGTCATACTCATATTGTTCCCGGAGCGGACTGCCTTTTATTCCAATGAACTTGTCTTTCATTTCGTCCAGAGTAAAGGCCTCTTTTTTGGTTTTTTCATTTGTCTTTTTCATCGGAGAAATATTTTTTTCTTAGTGCGGATGCTCTTTCTATTTCGCGATGTGGCAGCTGATTCATTTTCTTAATAAATCCATGCGTCGCAACTACAAGTGTTTTGTTTGTTGTTTGGTTGTCCCAAAAGGCGAGCAATCGAATGTGAGTGCCAAGAATACGCGTTCTAAATTCCCAAATGTCATCATTGAGTTTTTAAATAGTGTTGCATCTGGGCTTTGTGAAGCTCGATCAATGTTGTACAAAATCTTCATCCTTGCTTTTTGATTTTGATTTTCAATGAAATCATGCGCCTCCTTCAAGAAAATAGTTTCAAAATATCGCATGTACGATCGTTTTGAAGGTGAAGCAAAGATAATAATGGTTTCTAAAAAAGGAAACATTATTATTGTTTAATTTCCATCTGTAAGTCATTTCTTTTGGTTTTTAGTGTTGTACGAAAGCCACAAATATTGAGGTCTCCTTTACCTAAACCTTATTTGAAATCTCCTAAAACTTATATGAAAATTATGCGTTAAGAACTCAGCGCCAAAGATGAAACAGAGGATCCTGACGATTAAATTTTAATCTGAATATGTACACTGCCTCCCAGTCCGATCTCCACAATTTCATACAAAGTTTTCAGGGTCATGTTGCTTCCGTCGTTTTCTATGCGTGAAATAAATGACCTTTTCTTGTTGACTTTATTGGCCAATGTTTCTTGTGTCAATTGTTTTTCCTCTCTGGCTTTACGTAGTAACAATCCCATTTTAAATGAAGCGGACGCTCGCTCTAATTCGTCACGGCGAGTAGTGCCCTTATTCCCATACACCTCATCTTTGATTTCTTTCCAAGTTCTTGTTTTCATTTCTTTGTTTTTTCTGATCGATATTTTTTCATGAGTCTCTCTGCCTTTTCTATTTCTCTCTTTGGCGTTAATTGACTCTTCTTGGCGAATCCACTGAGCAGAATGACGAGGTACTCGTTGTCGAAAAAGCAGAATACTCTCCATATGTTGCTACCCAATCTTATTCTTACCTCATATAAACCTTTTGTTCCTTTTATTGATTTCAGATATTGTTCAGGAATGAATTCCAAAATCTCGATGATTTCGATGATTTTGAAAATTTTATTCTGAACCTTCTCAGGTTGAAGTTTCAAAAAGTCACTAAAATGATTTTCATATTCAATGACGGTTCTAAGTTTTTTTTCTGTCATACAAATGTAACTAAAAAGTGACGCATCATTCAATGTTCAAATTGATTTTATTCATTGGGTAATTTTTTTAATGAGTGAGTATGCAATGCCATCAGTAACTCCATTCGTTGGTGGATTGAACGTAACAATGAAGTGAGTCAAAATCCCATGGTGGTGTTCTTGGTCAATTGGCATTTATTCCTCCATATTGTCCAGCGGACTTCGTAGATGCTGATTCCGCTTCTCCGTGACATGCGTGTAGATCTGGGTCGTCTTGACACTGTTGTGCCCCAACTGCTGTTGAACCAATCGAATGTCCGCCCCTTGTTCCAATAAATGCGTCGCAAAACTGTGCCGCAATAAATGAATCCCGCCTTTGATATTCACTCGAGCCATTTGCTTAAACCGCTTGAAAATCATCTGCGCACTTCGAATGCTATAAGGTCCGCCATATTGCCCTTCAAATAAATATTCCTTGGGACGATAACGTCGATAATAGTCTTCCATAAGGGCCAGTACCTTCTTACTCAAAACCACCATGCGATCCTTGCGGCCCTTGCTCTGTTCAATCCTGATCTGCATGCTCTTGCGGTGGATGTCTGTGAGCCGTATGCTCACGACCTCACTCACGCGTAATCCACTGCTGTAGGCTACATACAATATGAGCCGATGCTTCGGATTTTTTACTTGTGCAAATATCTTTTTGATGTCTTCTTCATCCAATACTTTGGGCAAGGTGTGTGTCTTTCGCGGACGTGGTAAGTAGTAGGTGGTCTTGGGCAAATTCCATACTTTCTCAAATAAAAACTTGATGGCATTCACCATTAAATTCAATCCAGAGAAACTGTAATTCTTTTGTTCCGCCAAGTACAACAAGTAGTGCTCGATGTCAATGGGATCGAGCTGCCGTGGATTGCGCTCAGCGAAGTGTCTACCAAATAATTGCAGTGCACCGAGATAGGCTTTTTGTGTATTCGCACTGTATTGCCGTATGATCAGTTGGCGCCGAACGTCTTCTATCCATTCCATCTTTTTTGCGCAAACCTAGACCCAAGTGCTCCCAATGTCTTATGCCATAATTCGTATATCTTATATGAAAATTATGCGGTTGGCACTCTGCGCCACAGATGAAAGCGAAATTCCCGACAATGATATCTTCATCTTATTCTGAACATAAACACGGCCACACAGCCCAGTCTCTGCAATTTCAGAGAAAGTTTTGAAGGTCATGCTGCTTCGGTCGTTTTCTATGCGTGAAATAAGTGAAACAGAAAGCCGCTCCCAAAAATGCCGTTGTTAGCGCTTCGGGCGCTTATGCTTGAGCTCCAACTCAAATTCCTGAGGAGTCAATATTTGTGCAGTCATAAATGGGTTAAGTTCAATCAGGTCTTTGTCTCCTGTGATTAAATAGTCGGCCTTGGAAAAATCAATTAGGTCCAATAGAAAATTGTCTTTCAAATCTCTATTAATAAAGTGCTTTGGTCGGATTTCAACATTTTCAGAAATGGTTTCTAAAAGTTCAATGAGTTCTTTTACACTTTCTTTAGGAAAATATTTTTTTAGTTTTTCTCGACCGGTAACCAACTTGATTTCTCTCAGCAATTGTTCAGTCATAACTATGATTATTTGTCCGTCAGATATATAATGCTTGATGAGAGATAATCTTTTGCCAATGAGAAAACTAATCCAAACATTCGTGTCAAAAATTACTCTAATGCTTGCGTTTGTCATAAATTCTTTGTCTAACAACCTCAACTTCCTCTGTTACTGTTTTCAAATCTAATTTAGGTGCTTTAAAAGTTTTTAATAGACTTGTCAATTTTGTGTCAATTGCTTCTCTCTCTAGTTCCTTACTCAATTTCAACTTCTGCTGTCGAGGTAATTGTTTTACCATTGACAGAATCTGTTCAAAAGTGATGTCTATTTGCAATGCCGCTCTCATAGTTTTAAATTTTAAAAATCTAAGTTAATTAAAAAAGTTGAATCCCTTGTTATTTTATAAGCTTATCCTATAACACTTATTTCAACGCAATGTCTTATGCCATAATTCGTATAAATTATGCAGTGATGGTGATGATAACCATTGGTTCTTTGCTGCTAGTTTTTTCAAGTGCAGCCGCTCACAACATATTGCTTTAAGGAAACAAATACGCTTCCTCTCTTGCGCACATCCCTTTCACATTCTCCATCACTTGCCGCATGTAACGCTTCCAAAATCTAAACGCAAACATCCATGCCAAAGGATATAAAAAAATATTTCGACAATACAACTCATAAGTGTAAATCACTTTGGTGCGGTTGTCGGATAGAAACGTCGTCTCCCAAGTGCCTTCAAACTGATAAAAACCTAACATCCACGCTTGAAAATCATCCACTCGGATTTTCCAACGCATATTCTCGTCGCGCTCCAAGACATGATCACGGCTGACATAGCCTCCTTTGTTAAATGCACTGGCTGCGGCATACACTTTTTTACTGGATCCTACTTTTCCCCAATCCGCATCATCTGATGTGCCTATAATTTTCGGCATCAGGCCCATTCCGGTGTGCACTTGTGTGACATCACTCAACATGGGAGTTTTAAAGGCGCGTTCTAACGAACACTCAAAAATGTCTTCAATGGAAATTTTAAATTTCATAAAACGAAGCTGTTGTAATCTCGGCATTGATTTATGCATCGCACTAGAACATTTTATGAATTCAGAAAATGTCGGCACTATGCCATGCAAATGAAGGGTTAGATTTGATGAATGCCAATGGCCATTTCACCTTTATGTTTGACCAATTAATTTGGAATCGTTGTCAGCTAATTTCTTACTGATGTAGTTTTTTAATTCATCGAAAGTCATATTTTGTGTTTCAGCACTTATCTGATCACGAATTTCGCGCATCATCTGTACTGCATCAAATGACTTTTTTGTTTTATTCGTTTCCATAATTTATGAGGTCTTTGGGACTGCGAATTTCAATCATTGCGTAACCTAATTTCAAATTTACAGAATTATAGCCTTTAATTCTATCCAAGTTAACAATGTGCTTAAAATTCCAGCTCGCTAAAACATCAACTTTATAAATAGTTGCCATCGCAATATGTCTGCAATCCTCTACGCTAGTTTTGCCTACTACTTTTTCTTCAATATAGGTATTGGCTAATTTAACAGCCTCGGCTGTAAGTTCAACCCTTTGAAATTTTTTTGGCTCATAACCAAGTAAAAGCTCTTTCACTTTCTGGGGAGCATTTAATAATTCAATATCCAATAAATCAGAAACCACAAATATAATTTCATTATTTTCAAAACGTTCAAACAACTTCAATGTAGCTTCCTTAAATTCTTCATCGAAGTAACCGCCGACTATGGAAGTATCAATGTATATCCTCGATTGCATTTTCTCGGTTTTTAAACAAAGATAGTTACATAACAGTACAATCGACTATTCTTTGGTGAGGAGTCACTGGCTTATTATGAAGTAATTTATTGCGATTCAAAATAGTAGTTTTAAAGGCGCGTTCTAACGAACACTCAAAAATGTCTTCAATGGAAATTTGAAATTTCATAAAACGAAGCTAATCTTTTTTCAATTTCAATAGAACATAACGCGACCAAAATCGCTCACTTTGTTCATTCTGTTGCGCATCCCATTTGGGGTGGGGAAAGGGTTCTCCTGCGGGACCAGGATAAGCGGTGATCAATTGCCAACGACCTTTTTCCCACGTACACACCAGGGTAAAAACATTTGTGGTGGGAAGTTGCTCGACATTCACAAAATCAATCATTATCCCATCTCTCATTTCTTGCTGAATAAGCCCTGCATCGTACTGCGTTCGCAAACCGATTCCCAATCTTCCAATCTCACGGTGATGCTCAAAAACCAAGCAACTGCGCATTCGACCTTGTGTTTTTTTTTCTACCAATGTGCTCTCATCCACTAAGGCCAGCAATTGCGCAACGTTGGTAATGTCTTCCAAAAAAGTTCCTCCGGCTTTCGTGCTCGAAGCAAAATGGCGGCAGATGTGTTTCTCAATCTGCGCGTTGTAATAAAAGTCAACCGATCGAAAATCAGGAGGCATCAAAACTCTGCATTCAATGGCGTACGAGGGAAGGGCACGACGTCGCGGATATTGCCCATGCCCGTGGCGTACATCACCATGCGTTCAAAGCCCAAACCAAAGCCTGCGTGTGGACAGGTACCGAATTTCCTTGTTTCTAAATACCACCACACATGCTCCTCTGGAATATTGAATTGAGCACATTTTTCTTTCAAAACTTCATAACGCTCCTCGCGTTGTGAACCTCCAATGATCTCGCCAATGCCGGGTACCAACATGTCCATCGCGGCTACCGTTTTTCCATCTTCATTCAAACGCATGTAAAAGGCCTTGATGGCAGCGGGGTAGCCGGTAATGATGACGGGTTTTTGGAAATGTTTTTCTACCAAATATCGTTCGTGCTCACTTTGTAAATCGATGCCCCAAGACACGTCGAACTTGAATTTCTTTTTCTTGTAATGATTGGAGTTGAATAAAATGTCAATGGCCTCTGTGTAGGTAATGCGCTCAAAGGGATTGTCCACCACAAATTTTAATCGATCGATCAATGGCATGGTTTGGCGCTCTTCCATAGGCTTGGTTTTGTCTTCTTGTTGCTCGCGGTCTTGCAAGAACAACAAATCTTCTTGCGCATGATCCAATACATATTTCAAGCAATGCTTCAAAAAGGCCTCGGCCAAATCCATGTTGTCGAAAATGTCATTGAATGCAACTTCTGGCTCAATCATCCAAAACTCGGCTAAATGCCTTGATGTGTTGGAATTCTCTGCTCTAAACGTTGGGCCAAATGTGTACACCTTGCCCAATGCCAACGCGGCTAATTCCGCCTCCAATTGACCACTTACCGTGAGGTTGGTGGCTTTACCAAAGAAATCTTGACCATGGTCGATGTGTCCTTCCTCGTTTTTCGGAACATTATTCAAATCCAAAGTAGTTACTTGAAACATCTCCCCAGCCCCTTCTGCATCGCTGCCGGTGATGATGGGAGTGTGCAAATAATAAAATCCGCGATCATTGAAAAACTGATGTACGGCAAAAGCCAAGTGATGTCGAATGCGAAACACCGCACTGAAGGTGGAAGTGCGGAAACGCAAATGGGCTTTTTCACGTAAAAATTCCAAGCTATGTTTTTTCATTTGAATGGGAAACTCATTGGGGTCACATTCTCCTAAAATGGTCAATGAATTTCCAATGACCTCTACACTTTGTCCTTTGCCCAAGCTCTCTTGTACCATTCCATTTACACTGATACAAGCTCCAGTGTGCAATCGTTTGCGATCTTCCTCATGGGTATTATCCGCGCTGATCACAATCTGTAAATTTCGGATGGTGGATCCGTCATTGACGGAAATGAATTGATCATTTCTAAACGTTCTGACCCAACCTTTGATGTTGACTTCTTTGCCAATTTCAGGATGATCGAGGATTTGATTGATTTCTGTGCGCTTCATGGTCTTGTTGTGAAGTCACAAAAATAAGCGCTAAATCCGATTGGGTTGATGAGATTTTTCACTTTCCACCACGCCATCGCGCATTCGGATGATGCGATGCGCATAACTGGCAATGTCCTCTTCGTGAGTAACGAGTATGACGGTATTCCCCGCATCATGAATCTCTTGAAACAAGTGCATGATTTCGTAGCTGGTTTTGGTATCCAGGTTTCCAGTGGGCTCATCTGCTAGAATGATAGAGGGCTTATTGACGAGTGCTCGAGCAACAGCCACACGTTGTCGCTGACCACCCGAGAGTTCATTGGGCCTGTGCTTCATGCGGTCTTTCAACCCCACTTGATCCAATACTTCCTTGGCCCGGGCCATTCTTTTTTCTTCTGACCATCCGGCGTAGATAAGCGGCAATGCCACGTTTTCCAAAGCGGTGTATTTGGGAAGAAGATTGAAAGTTTGGAAGACAAATCCAATTTCTTTGTTCCGAATAACGGCCAATTGATTGTCATCCAAAGTAGCGACATTGGGACCATTTAAAAAGTAATCACCACTGCTGGGCCGATCCAGGCACCCAAGGATATTCATCAGCGTAGATTTTCCGGAACCAGAGGGCCCCATGAGCGCGACGTATTGGTTTTGTTGGATTTCCAAATTCACCCCATTGAGCGCATGGATCACCTCTTCCCCGATGGTGTAGGTTCTTGTGAGATTCTCAATTTTGATCAAGCTGCTCATGGCTCAAATTTAGGGGTAAACAAGTGGGGATGGATTCGGAATTTGCTTTTTTTAGAATGGGATGCAACTTTCGTTGTATTTTTACCCTCATACGTTTAATAACGAAATATTATGAAAAGTATCGTACTGTTTTTTTGTGGGCTCATGGTATCATCTTTGGGTTTTGCACAAATTACCATGACAAGCGGATTGACCGCGGATCAAGCTGTTCAATACCTGTTGGGTCCATCGGTAGCATACAGCAATGCCAGCTTTACGGGTAGTGGTTTGCAATTGGGACAGTTGGATGGTCTTGCGGCTTCTGCCAATTTTGGGATTGGTTCTGGAATTGTTTTGTGTACTGACGATGTTGTATCTCTTACCCCTTCCGGTGTGCCGGGAGCGGTTACCCCGAACATCAGCGTAGAGCCCGATTTATTGGAGGTGGCGCAGTCGGTTCCTCCCATGATCAATCAGAATTTTACCATCACCAACGTGAACAATGTGGCCATATTGGAGTTTGATTTCGTGGCTACCGGAAATAATCTTTCTTTCAATTACATATTTGGTTCCGATGAATATTTGACTTTTGTCAACACTCAGTACAATGATGTGTTCGCATTCTTTCTATCAGGACCGGGCATCACAGGTCCTTACGCTTCTCCAGCCGCTTTTCCAGGTGGCGCCATCAATATTGCTGCGGTGCCTAATTCGAATCCTCCTTTACCGATTACCATCAGCAGTGTAAATAATGTCTTGAATGCCCAGTATTACATCGATAACCAAACGCAAGTAGATATTTCTTCTAATGGTTATACGACGGTACTCGAGGCTCAGAGCCCCATCCAATGCGGTCAAACCTATCACATCAAATTGGCCATTGCGGATTGTGGCGACCAGAGTTTGCAATCATTTGTGTGTTTGGAAGCCGGAAGTTTCAATGTAGGAACCAATTTGATTCAACCGATTGCAGTGATCACTCCAGGTCAAAGTCCCATTCCCGGATTTCCAGCGAATGCGATTTTAGAAGGAGAGAGTTGTTATGATGGAATATTTGTTTTGTCACCTCCCCCCTGTGCCTTAGAGCCAGACACCATTCAAATTATATATAGCGGAACTGCCACCTTGGGTTCAGATTACACCACGGGAGGTATAACCGAGATCATCCTGTACCCCAATCAACCGGACACTTTGTTCTTGAGTGCGTTTGTGGATAACATTCCAGAAGGTGATGATTCAGTAACTTTTACCAATGTCACCGCTGGTTATGAGACGATCACTTTGAGTTTTATATTCGAGAATCCTCTGGACAGTGGCGATTTGGATACTGCCTCAGCCACTTTACTGCTGATTGATTATACACCTATTACCATTGACGAGGTAGAGGATGCCATATTGTGTGATGGTACCCCCGTTGTTTTGGATGAGGTGCAGGCCTCCATTGAGAATGGTGTACCTACCTACACTTACCATTGGGAAGGTCCCGCTGGAAATCAAATTTCTACCAATGCCGTTTTAACTTTATCGGATACAGCTACCGTGCAAGAGGGTGCCTACTGGGTGACGGTTACCGATTTTTGCGGTAACAAGGATTCCTCGGAATTCAATATTTCCGTTCCACAACAGCCAGATATAGATTCTGTTCGCTTTGTGCAAGCGGTTGCCAACACATTGCTTTGCTCGGGTTCTAATTTGCAATTGATTGTGGTGCCATCCAATAGCACCAATGATTACAATTGGTACTTCGTTGAAAATGGAAATTATGTTCCCTTCGGAACGGAGAACGATACCTTGACGCTTTCCGCTTTTGATCAGACATTTTGGGTGGTGGAGACTGAGCCTGGATGTAATTATCGCGATACTGCGAATTATGATGTAACCCCAGATATTTGTGAGATCACCATTCCCAATTTGATCACGCCGAATGCGGAAGGAACGTTAGATAGCACCGATATTCAATTGAGCAATAATAGTTTTTACGTGGATAATTTGACCAACGCCTCTGGTATTTCCGCATTCCCGAATTCTACCTTGACTATCTATAATCGATGGGGAATACCCGTCTATGAAAGTGCGGATTATAAAAATGATTGGGCCGCCAAAGATTTGGCGGAAGGAACGTATTACTACGTATTTAAATGGAATAAAACGCCCAACGCGGAGTATTTCCAAGGATATATCCAAGTGGTGAGAGAAAAATAATCGCTTTTACTGAATCAATGAAGAGCCGGACATGATGTTCGGCTTTTCTATTTCCAATAAATCCAGCACGGTGGGTGCCACATCTGCCAAAATTCCATCTTTGATGGTCGTTACTCTTGAGTCTATGATCCAAACCGGAACAGGATGGGTAGTGTGCGCGGTATTGGGTGATCCATCCGGATTAATGGCCAAATCGGCATTGCCGTGGTCGGCTATGATGATGAATGAATAACCAAGACTTTTCCCTGCGGCAACTACTTGTTCTAAACAATGATCCACCGTTTCTACCGCTTGGATAATGGCACTCATTACTCCTGTATGTCCGACCATATCGGGATTAGCGAAATTCAAACAAATGAAATCGGGAGGGTTTGTGTTCATCACGTCGATTACTTTGTCTTGAATATCTTTTGCACTCATTTCGGGCTGTAAATCATAAGTGGCCACTTTGGGTGATGGGAGCATGGCTCTCATTTCGCCTGTGAAAGGCTCCTCCCGACCTCCATTGAAAAAGAAGGTGACGTGTGGATATTTTTCGGTTTCTGCGATGCGCAATTGGGTTTTCTGATGCTGAGACAATACTTCACCCAAAGTCATTTCCAGGTTGTCTTTTTCATAAATCACATGCACATTTTTAAACTTTTCGTCGTATTGGGTCATGGTCACATAATACAACGATTCCAAAGGGTGCATTTCAAAATCTGGAAAAGAGGTTTGGCTCAAAGCTTGGGTAATCTCCCGGCAACGGTCGGTTCGAAAGTTGAAACAAATGACCACATCACCTGCCGCAATCATCCCATCGGGGTCAATGCAACAAGGCTCGATGAATTCATCCGTAATATTTTTTTCATAATGTGCTTCAATAGCCGCATACGTATTTTCGAACGATGTTCCTTGACCAAGAACATACAGATCGTAGGCCTTTTTGACCCTCTCCCAACGTTGATCCCGATCCATGGCATAATACCTTCCAATGACGGAGGCAATCGTGACACCTGTTCCTGCTATCGATTTTTCAAGTGCCTCGAAATATCCGATTCCGCTTTTTGGATCCGTATCTCGGCCGTCCGTGATGCCGTGCAAATAGGTTTTTACTTCGTTGTATTCTTTGGCAATTTCTGCAAGGGCTGCCGCATGCCTCCAGTGAGAATGGACACCTCCATCGCTAATTAAGCCTATCAGGTGCACCTTTTTTTGTTCAGTGCTTGCAAATTCAAAGGCTTGTCGGATGATAGGGTGCTGATGAAAAGTATTTTCCTTGATCGCTTTATTGATGCGCACTAGCTCCTGGTAAACAACGCGTCCCGCTCCAATATTCATGTGTCCCACTTCACTGTTGCCCATTTGCCCCTCGGGTAACCCTACATTTTCTCCATCTGTTCGCAAAGTCGCGTGGGGGTAATGTTGGTTCAAATCATCCGTAAAAGGGGTTTTGGCTAAATGAATGGCGTTGGTGTGGTCGCTGTTGCCCAGCCCCCAGCCATCTAAAATGATCAATGCTACTTTTTTATTCATAGGGGTAATTGAATTTTGACAATGGTGCCTTGCGGTGAATTGGATTCGAACACCATAGACCCTTTGTAATGTTTGACGATGCTTTCAGCCAGATAGAGACCAAGTCCTGTTCCCTTGGTACCTTGATGCGCATGGTCTCGGCTGAAAAAACGTTGAGTTATTTGATTTTTAATATTCTCTGGAATCCCATTCCCTTGGTCTTTGATTTCAATGCACAAGAAGTTGTCTTGAATGACAAAATAAGCTTGAATGGGGGCAGATGAATTCCCATGAACAATGGCATTTTCAAGGATATTGACGATCAATGATGAAAATAATTCTTGATCGAAAAATATTTTTCGATTTTCTACCGCACTCAGTTCAATGATGGTGGTTGGAAACCATTTTTGAATTTTCCGAATGGGTTCTTGAATTAATATGCTCAATGATATTTCCTCGTCCTTTTTTTCAAAAGAGTGTGATTGAGTGCGGGTAGTAAGTAGAATATTTTCTATTTGGTTTTGAAGTCGCAGCAATTCATGTTGTGCGTCTTTTACCATTTGTTTTTGCACGTACTCCTCCGTTTTACGCATAAGCAGTGTGTCGAGCATCAATCGAATGCTGGCAATGGGTGTCTTCAACTCGTGGGTAACAGAGAGCAGAAAAGTACTTTCCAATTGGGCAGATTGAATATCCTTTTTAATGGATTGATAGATGTATCGGAATCCAATAAAGAGTAAAAAGAGAAACACGGATCCCTCGCCCAGAATCATCCATACTTTATATTGAAGGAGTTGGGCATCAGAAACATTTTTTTGATAAGATTGAATCAGTTGTAATCCCCACCAAAAAAGTTGAGCCAACACATATACAAAAAGCATAAAAAAGAGCAGATATCGGGCCTTTTGTCGATTCATTGTGTAGTTATTTGACTTTATAAAATGGGATTAACACATCCTTGGCAAAGGTATGTTTATTTTTGTCAAATGAAATGGTCTTGGACACTTCTCATTTCTTACTTCCTCCTGTCATCATTGGGATATTCGCAACACAATATTCCCAGTAGGCCCAAGGTAGGTTTGGTATTGAGTGGCGGGGGAGTGAGAGGGCTGGCTCACATTGGGGTTATCAAGTCTTTGGAAGAGCATCATGTGCCGATCGATTATATTGTTGGTACCAGCATGGGCGCTGTGGTGGGGGCAATGTATGCATCTGGGTATACGGTAGAGCAAATGTTGGCTTACGTGACACATCCGGAGTACGCGGCTAAATCAGAGGGCGAATTGAACGAGTCGTTTAAATTTTTGATCAACCATGATTTGAATGATGCGGAAATACTGAACTTCCGATTGGGAAAAGGGAAATTCACCAAAACAGCGCTTCCTACGTATTTAGTAAGCGCCGAATGGATGGATTGGGATATGATGACGGGATTTGCGGCGGCCAATGCGCATTGTAAAGGTGATTTTGATTCTTTGATGATTCCATTCCGATGCGTATCAGCGGACATTGAAAGAAAAACGCAAGTGGTATATGGAAAAGGCAATTTAATTGAGTGTGTCAGAGCCTCGATGACCTATCCATTTTACATCTCACCAATCAGAGTAGACCAACAACTGATGTTTGATGGCGGGATTTACAATAACTATCCGGTGGATGTAATGTATCAAGAATTTTTACCCGATGTAATCATTGGCTCAGACGTTTCAGGAAAAGTCGATAAACCGAAAGAAGGCGATTTTTTTTCCCAATTAGAAGGGATGATTTTGTACAAAACGCCTATAAACATCAACTGTGAAGATTGGATAGAGATCAAGCCGAAAGCTGAAGAAATTGAAACGTTTGGATTTGAAAACGCCAATGAGGCAGTGGGGGTTGGATACAAGGCGGCCAAAGAGAAAATGGCGGAGGTGAGCAGTTCAATGAGATTGGATTCTATTGAGTTTCATCAATGGCAATCTGCGAGAAGACAACGGTTTTCTTCTGATATCACATCCAATTGTATTGATGAAGTGGAGATTATAGGCTTCGAGACCAAAGAAAATGACCGCTGGGAGAAGCACATCATGGTGGGCCATGAGCCCAAGAATTGGTCTGTTTTAGAGAAAAGATTTTTTGCGATGTTGGATAATCATCGCGTAAAATCAATTTATCCAGTGGCCTATCCTTCTAAAAAGTCAAAGGGCTATCTATTGCAATTACGTGTAATCAAGGAGCATAACGCTAAAATAGCAGTGGGAGGAAATTTCGCAAGCCGCTCAATCAGCTCGGGTTTTATTGGATTTGATTATAATATTTTGAAAGGACGAAATCTGTCTGTTTTTAGCAACGCTTATTTGGGTCGCTTTTACAATTCCGTTTTAGCAGGTATGCGATTTCAAAGCCAGATGTTTCGTTTTCCATGGTATGTGGAAGTGAGTCATACCCAAAACCGTTGGGATTATTACCGAAGTGTTTCTGCTTTTTTTGATGATGTTCGGCCGTCTTTTGTATTGCTGAATGAGCGTTTTTTCAAGGGCGAGATGGGGATTTCAACGAGCCAGCACAGTATTCTTTCGGCGGATTTTTGTCAGACATGGCAACGAGATCGTTATTATCAAACCAAGAACTTTATCAGCACAGATACAGCGGATGTAACCAATTTTAACGCTGCGGTGGTAAGAGTTAATTGGTTGTTTTCTACCCTCAACAAAAAACAATTTGCCAATGAAGGTTGTCGAATTGAAGTGCAATGGAAAAATGTCAATGGCACTGAAATTACCATTCCAGGTACTACGACAGCGGTGAGGGATACCTCAAGACGTCATCACCAATGGAATACCATCCACGTGGATTATTTGCATTACTGGCCTGTATTTTCATTTTTTAATTTTGGGTATCGGTTCAATTATTTTTATAGCACGCAGGGTGTTTTCGATAATTATATGATCAGCAATATTCAAAGCGGGGCCTATCAACCTACCATGGAGAGTGCTACGTATTATCTCAGCCAATATCGCGCACTCACCTATTCTGCAGCGGGGCTTATCGGGGTTTTAAAAGTCCGCTCTAATATTGACATCAGAGCGGAGTGGTATAGAATGCGGTCTGCGAGAAGATGGATTCCAAGCACGGCGGACCTGGTTGATTTGGATAACGCGGCATTGTCCGTTGATCCGCTGCAGGCTAATTTATGGAGTGTAAGTGGAATTTATCATTCACCCATCGGTCCATTTTCTGTGCAATTGAATTATTACGAAAGGAAAGAGACGGAGCCATTTAGCTTTTTGTTTCAATACGGATATTTGATTTTCAATGATAGTCCTAGGAGGTAGTTTTCGTAATTTTGCAATCTAATCTTTTTTCAATGTCTAAAATTCATTTTGCCGTTGTAGGGGCGGGTCATATTGGAAAGCGTCATGCAGAAATGGTGAAGCGCAATCCAGACACCGAATTGGTGGCTTTTTGTGATGTTCGCGACGAAGGTGCTTGCGGAATTACGGAATTCACAGTTCCCTTGTATCATGATATAGCTTCTATGCTTTCTGCACATCCCGAGATTGAGGTAGTTTGCGTATGCACTCCCAATGGTTTTCACGGGGAGCACAGTATGCAAGTATTGAACGCAAAAAAGCATTTGGTTGTTGAAAAACCCATGGCTTTAACCAAGGCTGCTTGTGAAGAAATAATATTCAAGTCCTTGCAAGTCCACCGTCAGGTGTTTTGCGTGATGCAGAACCGTTATAGTCCACCCAGCGAGTGGATCAAGGATTTATTGGAATCCGGTAAGTTGGGAAAAATCTTTATGGTGAATATCAATTGCTTTTGGAATAGAGATGATCGTTACTACAAGGCCAATCATTGGAAAGGTTCTTTGGACTTGGATGGTGGTACTTTGTTCACTCAATTTTCGCACTTTATTGACATCATGTATTGGTTGTTTGGGGATATTACCAATATACAAGCAAGAATGCTCGATTTCAATCACGCTCACTCAACGGATTTCGAAGATTCAGGAATGGTGTCTTTTGAATTTGTCAATGGTGGAGTAGGGAGCTTTAACTTTTCTACAGCCGTGCATGACGTGAATTACGAAAGCAGTATGACCATTGTTGCTGAAAATGGAACTGTGAAAATAGGGGGGCAATACATGAATGAAGTGGAGTATTGTAATATCAAAGATTATGTAATGCCTGTACTTGCAGAAGGCAATCCTGCCAATGATTATGGAGCTTATAAAGGTTCAGCGGCCAATCACGTGTACATCATCCAAAATGTAGTAGATACTTTGAAGGGAAATTCAAATATCACCACCAATGCATTGGAAGGAATGAAAGTGGTGGATATCATAGAAAGAATGTATGCTGCCGCTCCTTTGATTAGAAAGAAGCGAGATTAATTGGATAAGAAAGGATATAAAAAAAGGGTCGAATTTCGACCCTTTTTCTTTGTATACAAGTGTATTAATTCGTGACAGAGTTGTAATTGATTTGCCATTCTGGATCATCCGCAAAAAGCTCATTGGCGTAGCCCATCCATTCCGCCGCTTTCTTTTTATCGCTGGCATCGCCTAATTCATTGGCATAAACAATAAGCGCATTCTTCAACAATTTCTTGATTTCATCGTTGCGAGTAGAGTACTTCTGAGATACAAGAAGTTCCTTGGCTTTAGAAAATTCTGTATCTGAATCCTTCACTGCTTTGGCATGCGCAAAGCAAAGGGCCAACATGATATGTGCGCCAGCATCATTGGGCTCAACGTCTATCAAGCAATCGTAGTAAAGCTTGGCTTTGGTAAATTTTTGGTTTTCGTACATTAAATCTCCTTCAACCGTGATGTCTTTACGGATGTTAAGAAAGAAATCGGAAAATTCATCTACGTATTTTTTCTCTTTGTCTTTGGCAGCATATTTTGAACAATATTTCATGGCATCTTTGAACGCGTTTTTGTATTGCTCTTGTTTGGTGTACTTTTCGATTTTAGACATCTCGTACAATGACATAGAAATGTATAAATACGGGAGTGGATGTTTCTTGGTGTCATCACGCATGGTATAGTTTTCCGCTTTGTTGAGCACATTCTCATACTTCTTATCTACAAATGCAGATAATAAATCTTTGAAGTCTTTGTCGGGTTGTGCCAATCCCAACATGGAGAATGCCATCATTAATAGGCTCAGTGTAGTTTTCATAGTTGTATTTTTCATTCGCGTTCTAAAAACAATGCCAAAATAAAACTTTTCTGCTTATCCTCGATTTTTTTTTATCATTATTCAATGGACAAGGCCTCGTGAGGTTTTTGTATATTCGCGCGGAATCAATTTGAAATTACATGCTCAAACATATTTTTATCTCATCTAGTCTTGTGCTCCTTTCTTTATTATCTGTTGGACAAGGCTCAGTGCGAGGTTTTATCAAGGACAAAGAATCAGGACAGCCAGTATATCCAATTACAGTAGGATTATTAGGAACGGGCTACGGCTCACAGACGGACAATACGGGTTACTTTTCCATCACCAAAGTACCGGCAGGAAAATACACTTTAGTGATTTATTCCATTGAATTTGAAGAGGTAAAAGAAGACATAGAAATTGGGGACGGCAAAGTGGTAAGCAAAAATTACCTCCTCAACAAGGCATCTGTTGAGATGGGGGTTTTGGACATATCTTCCCAAAAGTCGGATCGATTGAATAATGTCAATATCTCTGCAGAGACGATCCGGTCGCAGGATATTAAAAAGATTCCTTCCATTGGGGGCCAGGCGGATTTAGTGCAATATTTAACGGTATTGCCAGGGTTTGTGAGTACGGGTGATCAAGGGGGACAGATTTTTGTGCGCGGAGGAAGCCCCGTACAAAATAAGGTGTTGTTAGATGGGATGATTGTCTACAATCCATTCCATAGCATCGGGTTGTTCTCGGTATTTGATACGGATGTAATAGGCTCGGCTGAAGTATATACGGGTGGTTTCAATGCCCAATATGGTGGCAGAATCAGCTCGGTGATGGACATCACCACCCGTGATGGAAACAAGAGAAAAATGAGTGGTAGAGCAGGGGTCAATCCTTTTGGCGCAAAAGTTTTATTGGAAGGTCCACTGAAAAAGCTCAACGAGCGGGGGGGTGGTATATCATATATTTTGTCTTTCAAAAACTCCTATTTGGATCGTTCCTCTACGGCCATTTATCCTTATGTGAATGATGGCAATGGCCTTCCTTTTCAGTATCGGGATTTGTATGGTAAGATTTCCATGGGTGGGTCAACCGGATCGAAGTTGAATTTGTTCGGTTTCTCTTTCAATGATGCGGTTACTAAGTATCAGGCCCTTTCCAATTTGAGCTGGATCAACAATGGTATGGGAGGTAATTTTGTGGTGGCTCCCTCAGGTTCTACCATGCTCATCAATGGAAATTTTGCTTATAGTGATTACAATTGCTTGTTAAAAGAAGAAACCAGTCCAGACCGAAGTACGGGTATATCAAGTTTCAATTTTGGTTTAGATTTCAAATATGCTCAGCAAGACAATGTGCTGAACTATGGTGTAGATGTAGTAGGGTTTGCCACTGAGTACAATACTTTTAATCCGCTCGGATTGAAAGTGGAGGAGGAAAATAACATGACGGAGCTCAATGGTTTTGTTACTTATAAAATCAAAAAGAACAAATGGATTGTTGAGCCTGGTTTGAGGTTGCAATACTATAGCTCCATTTCCATTTTTTCTCCTGAACCTCGCATTGGAATCAAATACAAGCAAAGTGAAGTCTTTCGTTGGAAATTGGCGGCAGGAAAGTATTCTCAGAATTTAATTGCCACCAACAGTGACAGAGATGTGGTGAATTTATTTTACGGATTTTTAGCTGCGCCAGAAGAGACGCAGAATCAATTTACCATGCCCGATTACTCGGTGAGAGATGTTCAAAATTCGTTGCAGAAAGCGTTGCATTACGTAGTGGGTGCGGAGTGGGATATCACGGATGCATGGAATTTGAATGTTGAAAGCTATTATCGTGATTTCCGCCAAATCACCAATATCAATCGAAACAAAATTTTCCCAGATGATGGCGAGAATCAAGATAAACCAGAAATTCTTAGAAAGGATTTTATCATCGAAACAGGAAGAGCCTATGGTGCGGATTTCGTGTTGAAGTATGAGAACAAGCGTCAGTATGTGTATATGGTGTATTCATTGATGAAAGTAGATCGCTGGGATGGATTCCGATGGTATGCTCCCGTTTTTGATAGAAGGCACAATATCAATTTGGTGGCTACTCAAAAACTAGGCAAAGATCGCGATTGGGAATTATCTGCACGTTGGAACTTGGGAAGTGGCTTGCCTTTCACACAAACGCAAGGATATTATCAGCCCAATGTACTCAACGGAACCGGAATCAGTGCGGATTATATCTATACCAACAGCAATGAAATGGGTATTCAGTTTGCGGAGTTGAATGGTGGAAGATTGCCCTACTATCATCGCTTAGATGTGAATTTGAAAAGAGTTTGGAAGGGTCCAAAATTTGATTGGGAGTTCAATGTAGGAGCTACCAACATGTACAATCGTCAAAATGTATTTTACATTGATCGTATCACCGCTAAGCGAACGGACCAATTGCCCTTCATGTATAACATGGGGATCGAACTACACTTTTAATAGATCTTTTGCGTTGGCAATAGCCGATTCGGTGGGTGTTTTTCCGCTGAGCATCTCCGCAATTTCTTGAATTCGATCTTTCTGTGATAAAGCTTGCACCAACGTAATGGTCTTTTCTCCGCTATGGTCTTTTAAAACTTTGAAATGATGATTGGCTTTGGAGGCTACCTGGGGTAGATGAGTAATGGATAGAATTTGCATTTGGTGGCTCACGGATTGAAGCAATGCCCCAATTTTATTGGCTACTTCTCCGCTGACACCTTGATCGATTTCATCTAATATCAATACGGGCATCTGTTTTTTCAGAGAAAGTGCCGCTTTAATAGCCAACATGAATCGCGAGATTTCACCTCCTGAGGCTACGGACTCAATGGGTTGAGGAGTGCTGCCTTTATTGGCCGTAAACATGAATTGCACATCTGAAATTCCATCTTTGGTGGGCGCTTGATGTTGGATTTGAATATCAAGCTGGGCATGTTCCATGGAGAGAGCGGCTAATTTTGTGAGTATCTCTGCGCTTAGTGTTTGAGCCGCCTCTAATCTCCGTTGGTGCAGCAGTTCTCCGGTCACCATGAGTTGTTGGTACAACATTTCCACCTCGCCTTGTCTTTTCTCGATAGTCGAATCGATGTTTTGATATTGATTCAATTGCTCGCTCCATTGCTCTTGCAATAGCATTAATTCCGCTACGCTTTGAACACGGTGCTTTTGTTGAAGTCGATAAATTTCTCCGAGTTGATCTTGCAACGCCTGCAATTGTGCTGGATGAGACATACTCGATTGGGCGATGTCCTCTGCTTCAGAGGCAATGTCTTTCAATTCAATCAAGCAGGATTTGAGGCGTTCATGAATATTGCTCAAAGAGGGACTGTGCAGTGATATTTTTTGTAATAGTTGCGTCAATGTTTGGAGCTGAGACAGGATGCCGTTGTCATTTGAAACAACATTTTGAACCTGTGAAGCCGCACTTTGTATTTCTTCTGCGTGCTGCAATTGGTTCACTTCCTGTTCCAATGCGGCGACATCTATTTTTGACCAATCGGTTTTTTGAATTTCATCCAATTGAAACTGGATAAAATCAGTAGCGGCCATCCACTCATCTCGCTGCTGAAGCAGTTGATTCAGCTCTCGCTGTGTGTTTTGCCATTGATTGAACTGCGATTGGTATTTCTGAAGGATGGGTTCGTTGACCGCAGCGGTGTCTAGTATTTCCAATTGAAAGCTTCTTTTACCAATCAACGATTGCCCATGTTGTGAGTGGATGTCCACCAATTTTTCACCTGCACTTTTTAAGGTTTGTACACTTACTGGAGTGTCATTGATAAAAGAACGACTCTTGCCGTTGGGTAGAATTTCTCTTCTAATGTGTATTTGTGGTTCGAGATCTAAATCAGACGCTTCAAAGAATTCAATCCAATCTTTTTCTGTGATCGAAAAGGTGGCTTCGATGATGCACTTTTGCTCATTGTTCCGGAATATTTTTCCCTCTACTCTTTGTCCGAGTAACAATCCAATGGCGCCAAGTAGTATCGATTTTCCACTTCCTGTTTCTCCTGTAATCGCGGTGAATCCTTCATTGAACTGCAAATCAGCTTGATCAATCAGCGCAAAATTTTGTACTTTAATACTACTTAACATGGAAATCTCTTTGTACGAAGTTAGTGCGGAAAGGAGGAAAACATTATGTGGATATCCACATAATTTATGTTACTGCATGATTTTCTCGTATTTCGTTATGTTTCCGGCATCAATCAATTTACAAGTTTCGTAAATAGGTTTTTTTTCCTCTTCTGGTGCGGGTTGGAAAATAGACACAATCTCACTGGATTTGGCGTAAAAGAAAGTCTGAAGGTTGTAAGAAGCGGGTCTAATTTTATGGATGTTCTTGAGGTCATCAATGACACGTGCGATGTTATCTCTTCCTTTCTGGATATCGTAATACATGACATCCAATCCTTGGCGATGGTAAGCATATAGTCCTTCTCGAAGGGGATTGAAGGATTGTGAGAGGATATTTTCTATGAGCCAATATCTATTTTGCTGACCTCTTTCATTGGCTTTCCAACCTGATTCTGGCGTGTTTTGCGCATTGGTGACAATGGTTTGACAAAGTAGATAATGATCAGTCCCCCCTTCGTTTGCAAATGTGTCGTAGTCCATGGCTAAAATGAGGTTGCAATAAAAGGCGATCACCGAAGTCAAATTATCTCGGTGTTGATCCTGCGACCATTGAAGATTGGCGTTGTCTTGGTAAGAGTATTCGAAATTTTTATCATTGATGCTCAACACAGGGGTCTTGTAATTAGAGTTGAATACAGGTCGACTACTGCTTACTTGAATACTGCCTTTGAATTGTCGGTTGCTAACTTGCTGCTCAATGGTAATTTGTATGGAGCAATCAATTTTTTCTTTGGTGTCCCAATTGTCTTTGGACCACTTGCGGTTGTTAATGAATTCTTCCACCACGTTTTCCATTGTTTTGAAAATCTCTGCATCTGAAATAATGACGCGCGGTGGAATGATGGTGACATTGCAGTTGAGCTCCTGACCCCATGCCAGGCTACACCCTGCACAGAGCAGGAAAAGGGTGATGAACTTTATAAATGTCGAGAACATAAATGATCTAAAATTTGATGTGCTATTTTTTCTTTTGATTGCGTTGGTAATTCAGTACAACGGAAATCGGCATCTATTAGTGTGACGGTATTGAGGTCGCCACCAAACCCTGAATTCTTTTCATTGGCGGCATTGGCAACAATACAATCGAGATTTTTTTTCTTGATTTTTTGTTTCGCATTTTCCAACAAATTTTCTGTTTCCAGAGCAAACCCGACTAACCTTTGTTCACCGCTTTTTTGTTGGCCAAGCTGATGAAGAATGTCCACGGTGGGTTTCAATTCAATGGTAAGTGAAGCTTCTGCTTTTTTGATTTTCTGAGAAGCAGGAAGAGCAGGGGTGTAGTCAGCCACGGCGGCAGCTAAAATGCCGATGTGCATACCAGGGAATAAGGCGACACAATGCTCCGCCATTTCAGCGGCGGTGGTCACAGAAATGTAGGTAATCAGTGGATGATGCAACTTCAGGTGATTCGGTCCGGCGACCATCGTTACTGAGGCCCCTCGTTGTGCTGCGGCTTCGGCCAAGGCAAATCCCATTTTACCTGAAGAGTGATTGCCTATAAATCTCACAGGGTCGATGGGCTCATAAGTAGGGCCGGCTGTGATGAGGATTTTTTTTCCTTCTAGTTTGGAGTCTGGCTGGAAGTAAGCTTGAATTCTAACGATCATTTGCTCGGGCTCCATCATTCTCCCTTTTCCTTCGAGGCCACTGGCAAGACTACCCTCAGCAGGATCCAAAATGATATTTCCTCTCTGCACGAGTTGCAGGATATTATTTTGCGTGCCTTCGTGTAAAAACATGTCATGGTCCATGGCGGGGGCTACAAATAGCGGACAGCGGGCACTCATTACCACGGCCATTAAAAAATGATCACATTGTCCGGTTACCAATTTGGCTAGGGTGTTGGCGGTGCAAGGTGCGATGACAATGGCATCTGCCCACAAACCCAAATGAACATGATTGGTCCATTCTCCGGTGTCTTTGTTTTCTGTAAAATCGGAATGAACAGGATGACCGGAAAGACTCGCAAAGGTCATAGGGGTAATGAATTGTGTGGCAGAAGCCGTCATCACGACTTTTACTTCACACCCCAATTTGGTGAGCAAACGAACCAATTGCGTGGTTTTGATACACGCAATACTGCCCGTTACCCCTACCAAAATCTTTTTACCTTTCATCGTGCTAAAAATAAAAAAAGATGGCTTAGCCATCTTTCTTTTTCAATATTCTTACAGATTAATGCTGTTCAGGATTGTTTTCGGGATATCTCCAATAAACCTCACCGTCCAACAACTCCTGCATCGCAATGGAATGGGGCTTAGGCATTCTTTCATAATGCTTGGAAATCTCGATTTGCTCACGATTTTCAAAAACCTCTTCCAAGTTATCAGTGGTGGAGGAAAACTCCTCTAATTTTTGGCTGAGTTCTTCTTTCATTTCTTTGCCCAATTGATTGGAGCGCTTGGAAAGTAGAACGATGGCCTCAAATAAATTGCCATCTACTTGGTTGAACAATTTGTCCGTATCACGTGTGATGGTGGACTTTTCGGCTGTGCTGTTTTTGAACTTGCTCATAAGGATGCTTGTGTCAATTTTTCAACTTGTTTGGTACTCTTGTCGAAGAAAGTCTGGGCCTCTTTTAGCCATGTACTTTCAGGATAAGAGTTGGCAAAGGTAATATAAGATTCGATAGTTCCACGAAATCTCTCCAATTTCTTTGTCTCAATTGATCCAACGGCCAATAAATAGTTGCTTTTTACTATTAGGTATTGACATTCTTCTCGGTATTGGGAAGAGGGATACTTGGCAATGAACTGTTTCAGAGCGATACTCGCCGCTTTGAATCGTTCTGTTTTGACGTACAATTTGGCATTTTCAAAATCCTTTCGCTCTAATTTGGCGTTCAATATACTGATGAGCACATTGGCCGTGTCCTTGAGGGTGGAATTGGGATAGCGATCTAAAAAATACTGAAAGTCATCAATGGCGTTATGGGTGTCTGTCTGATCAAGCGTATAGTCAGGACTGAGCTGATAGCTGCAATAAGCGGATTGAAAAAGACATTCCTCCGCCTTGGGATGTCGACTGTAGTTCTTGGCAAATGCTTTTAGAAAGTATCCAGCCATATAATAATCCTTGATACATAGCTGATTCATCGCGAAATAATATTGAACGTCTTCGGAAATCGCGCTTCCTCGTGTAGGACCTTGCAATTCCTCCAGCAACGGCATGGCTTTGTGACATTCCCCCTCATTGTAGTACTTCACAGCCGCTTCATATTTTTTATTCAAATCTTTTTCCTTCAAGATTTTGTTGTACTCGGTACAAGAAGTTCCTGTTAGAATGATGAGGGCGATGATCCAGTAATTTTTCACGGATGGCAAAGATAATCCATGGTGGTGGAATTTGAAAGGTTAAATTAACCTAAGAATTGCTGCAAAATGATGGCGGCACTCACGGCATCAATGAGTCCTTTGTCGGCACGTTTTTTTTTGGATGCTCCGCTCTCTAAAATCGCCTTGGACGCCATGCTACTCGTGAACATCTCATCTACTCTATGCACCGGAAAGGATGGGAATTTTTTCTTCAATTCGGTCACAAATGCCGCTTGTTTTTGGGTGGTCTCTGAAGCTTGACCATTGAGATATTTGGCTTCTCCTACTACAATTCCATCCACTTTGTACTTGGTAAGATATTGCTGCAAAAAAGTCCAAATTTCATGGGTAGGAACGGTGGTCAGCGGCGAGGCAATGATTTTCAAATCGTCAGTCTCGGCGATGCCACATCTTTTTTCTCCGTGATCAATGGCAATGAGTCTGCCCATCCTTTGCTTATTTTTGACCAAAATACAAAAGATGAACGCGGAATGGGTTAAAAATTGGATTGAGCAAGCATGGAATGACCGTGGTTTGCTTCAACAATCAGAGGCAGTGCAAGCCATTGAATGGGTAATCGAGGAGTTGGATAAGGGAAGAATCAGAGTGGCGGAGCCCATGGAGGGCGGCGTGTGGCAGGTGAATGAATGGGTAAAAAAGGCAGTGGTGCTTTATTTCCCGATCCGCAAAATGGAGACGATGGAATCAGGTCCAATGGAGTTTCATGATAAGATGGCGCTTAAACGTGATTATGCAGCGCTCGGAGTGCGCGTGGTGCCTCATGCCATTGCGCGATATGGTGCGTTTTTGGCCAAAGGGGTGATCATGATGCCTTCCTATGTGAATATCGGAGCTTTTGTGGATAGCGGAACGATGATCGACACTTGGGCAACCGTGGGTTCATGCGCTCAGATAGGAAAAGATGTGCACTTGAGCGGAGGCGTGGGAATCGGGGGAGTTTTGGAACCCTTGCAAGCCGCTCCGGTGGTGGTGGAAGATGGATGCTTTATTGGGTCACGATGTATTGTAGTAGAAGGAGTGCGTGTGAAAAAGGAGGCGGTGCTAGGCGCCAACGTAGTCCTTACCAAAAGTACCAAGATCATTGATGTGACAGGGACTGAACCCATCACCTACATTGGTGAAGTGCCTGAACGTTCTGTTGTGATTCCAGGAACATACAACAAATCTTTTCCTTCGGGCGATTTCGGGGTTCCTTGTGCCTTGATCATTGGAAAAAGAAAAGAGAGTACAGATCTGAAGACCTCTCTCAATGATGCATTGCGCGATCACGAAGTAGCGGTATAAATTGCATGCAAAAAATCCTCTTTATACAAACCGCATTCATTGGTGACGCAGTGCTCGGTACTGCGGTGGTGGAGGCTTTGGCTGAAGGCGCGGAGATTCATGTGATGGTGAGAAAGGGGAATGAAATATTTTACGAAACCCATCCCAGCGTGAAGCAAGTGTGGGTTTGGGATAAAAAGAAAAAATGGAGTTCATGGTGGCAATTATTAGTGAACATTCGGAAGCAAAAATTTGATACGGTTTATTTGGCTCAGCGCTTTTTCACGATGGGTATTTTCACCTTGCTTTCTGGAGCTAAGCATAAAATTGGATATAAGAGCGGATGGTGGTCAAGGGCATTCAGTTTGTCCGTAACGCATCGCTGGGGCGATGGAGTGCACGAGGTGGAGCGATTGATGGATTTGATAGGACATGAAGAGATATCTCTTCCAAAGATTTATCCTTCAGCAGAGGATTTCAACAGCGTGAAGGAGCTTCAATCAACTCCTTATATCACCATGAGTCCAAGTTCTGTTTGGGCGACCAAGCAAGCGCCCATTTCTGTTTGGAACCAAGTGGTGAATCAACATCGCAATGCTACTTTTTATTTGTTGGGAGGACCGGCTGATCGTGCTTTATTGGATGAGATGATGTCGGGATGGAGGGATATGAAGGTGGTGAATTTATCTGGCAAATTGAGCCTTCTGCAATCCGCTGCCTTGATGAAGGGAGCGCAGATGAATTATGTCAATGACAGTGGCCCGCTGCATTTGTGTTCGGCCATGGATGCTCCTGTTACTGCTTTTTTCTGTAGCACCGTTCCGGGATTTGGTTTTGGTCCTCTTTCTTCAGTAAAAATCGTCTTGGAGAACAAGGAACATTTACCCTGTCGTCCCTGTGGAATGCATGGTAAGAAGGAATGCCCTTTGGGTCATTTCGCGTGTGGAAACATTCATTGGCCAGCATGAGCGACCTCTTATCCAGAAGTTGGAAAAAAGTGAATTGGGGAAAATTGTCGGCCCCACCGAATGCTGTATTTATTGGGTCATGTTTTTCTACTGAAATAGCAAAACGTGCGGAGGGTGCTGGATGGCAGGTGCTTTCTAATCCTATGGGAACACTTTTTCAACCTATTGTGATAGCTGATTGGATCAGAGAATCCATGGGGGAGGCTGCGATGGACTGGGAACAACATTGCATACAGCACGAAGATCAGACCAAGTGTTTAATGGCTGGAAAGTCGCTCAATGGAGCTTCCATGCATGAAGTCCTGAAGAAGATGAATCTAGTAAAGCAACACCTGTTCATTTCCATGCAAAATGCGGACCTTTTGGTGGTGACATTCGGTACGGCTTACGCGTGGAATTTTCTTCCCACTCAGCGATGGGTAGGAAATTGTCAAAGATTACAACAGCAATATTTTCAGCGTGAATTGATAGCCTTAGAAGTATTGGAAAAATACTGGTATGATACCATTTCTATTATTCAAAATCACTTTCCCAATTTGAGGATTGTTTTTACTGTCAGTCCGGTTCGGCATGAGAAATTGGGGGTGGTGGAGAATGCACGTTCAAAGGCGATTTTGCTGGAACTTTGTCATCGCTTGCAAAGCAGAGGAGATGTATATTATTTCCCTTCTTATGAGTGGATCACGGATGAGCTGCGAGATTATTCTTTTTACCAAACAGATGGTTGCCACCCAAATGATGTCGCGATTGATTTTGTTTTTCAAAAATGGATTCAAACCTTTCAAAACGATGAAAAAATATAGTTTCTTCTTTTTTTTAATGTTCATGGCAGGCATGTTGAATGCACAATGCAGCCGTCATCATGATCATTCACAGTATTCATTGAAGTCGAGTCATCAATCTCGTTTAGATACGATGGATATTCTCTCTCAGAATATTTACTTGGATTTTTCAAATTTTTCACAGCAAATGTTGGAGGCACATTGTGCGACCCAATTGATGGTGGTGCAGGATGTGGATAGTTTGCAGTTTGATTTTGCTGGATTGGTCTTGGATAGTGTTTTGATGAATGGGTTGTCTTTGCCATTTGCTCAGGGCGCATCTTATTGTTGGGTTTTTTCGAACAATGGATTTATTGGTGGTGATACGATTGCTTTTCATTTTTACTATCATGGTAATCCTATTGCCGATGCTACATGGGGTGGCTTTTATTACAACAGTCAATATGCCTACAACATGGGAGTGGGATTTGACGCGGATCCTCATTGTTTCGGCAGGGTATGGCATCCATGCATTGACGACTTCAATGATCGTGTGCAATACACAGTGAGTGTGGAAACATTGAGTGACATGTCTGGTTATGCCGGTGGAATCTTGATTCAAGAATCGATACTTCCTAATGGACATCGATTGAATGTATGGGAGATGAATCAACCGGTTCCTTCCTATTTGGCCTCCATTGCTGTTTCGCAATATGTTCGACATGAATCCAATTTTCTTTCGATGGATGGTTCCTCTAAGCCGATTTGGTTAGTGTCCAGAGCGAGTGATACCACTGATTTTAAAAATAGCTTGGTCCATCTGCCAGAGGTGTTATCTGCTTTTGAAAATGCTTTTGGACCTTATCCATTTGATCGAGTGGGATATGTGGCGGTGCCTTTTAGCGGTGGTGCCATGGAACATGCTTCTAATATTGCCTATCCTTTGTTTGCCATCAATGGAGCGCTAACCTATGAGACTTTGTATGCTCATGAGTTGAGTCACATGTGGTGGGGCGATGCGGTGACTTGTTCAACCCAAGAAGACATGTGGCTCAATGAAGGATGGGCCTCGTATTGTGAGTCATTGGCTTTAGAAGCTTTGTATGGAGCATCAGCATATTGGGATGAGCAAAAGGCTTTGCACAAGGAAGTGATTACTCAAGCGCATGTGCAAGACGATGGATATTGGCCCGTCAGTGGAGTTCCTCATTCATTGACTTATGGTACAACCGTGTATCGCAAAGGTGCTTGGGTAGTACATAACCTTCGTGCTGTGATGGGAGATAGTGCTTTCTTTTCGGCATGTGCCGATTATCAACTTGCTCATGGTTGGCAGAGTCACTCTTCCATGCAGTTGCGAGATTTTTTTCAGAATTATACTTCCGTGGATTTGGCGGCCTTTTTTTTAACCAATGTTTTTGAACCTGGATTTTTGGGATTTCATTGTCCGCATTGGGAGGCTTATCCTGAATTTGCGGGAGGGTTTTTAGTGCATCTCACCATGGAACAACATTTACGAAAGGCCAGCCAAATTGCGGCTTCAATGCCGTTGAAGGTTTCCGTTTTTTGTGATGATGGTCAATGGTATGATTTTTCCATTCTTCAATTGGGTAGTAGTTCTGAGCATGATATTCATGTCCCCAATGGCCCTTTGTATGTGGTGGTCAATCGAGAGAATGCATTGCATCATGCGGTACTAGGAGATGAAAAATGGATTACCAATACAGGGATTCAAACTTTGTCGTATCCAGAAGTTACCTTATTGGTGAATGAAGTAAATGCAGATAGTACATGGATTAGGGCTGAGAATCATTTGGTGGGGGAGGAGGATAGTCCGTATATCATAGGTACTGATTGGTATATGAGTACAGAGCGTTTTGTTCAGTTGTATTTGGATACAACGCAATTGGTAACAGGAGCCCGATTGAATTTCAATGCAACGAGCTCAGCCGATTGGGACAGTGCTTTTTTCGCCATGTTGTGGGTTATGAATGGCGTGGAAGACAGCTTGCACTTATTGTACAAGGGTTTTCAAGATACTCAGTGGCAGGAGTATCCGTATTACACCGTCAACAATATGGGGTCACCCACCAGTGGTAGTGGGAGATTTGATTTGAGCAAAGTTTTGCCAGGTACCTACACTTGGGCTTTTCATACGGGACAAGTGAGTGTGAATGAACATGCCTTGAGTCCGGTGAGGTTCGATAGTGAGAATTGGTGGAGTGAGGTGGCTATTGAGGAAGCAAACTTGATGGGTGTGGACGGAAAGAGATTATCCATTTGGAAAAACATCCAACCTGATGAAAAAGTAAAGCTTCCTGGAGGAAGCGGAGTTTATATTTTGCAGTATCGCGAATCCGGAAAATGGTGTTCTACTAAAATTCCATCTCGACATTCTGGACGTTGAATCATCTTCAGAGTCTTGAGTGGTTCTTCAAACGGCAAATGCTTTTTGATTGCCGATCGATCCATGAATACCTTTCCCTAAATGAATTTTACTTTCTTTTCTTGAAGTACAAACGTGTAATGAAAATCCCTTGCCCATCGTCTTTGCCGGCGTCGCTTTCTACACCGCTGGTGACAAAGGCCAAATCATAGCCTTGCGCGTCCATCTCGTTTAATTTGGACATAATGAGAGCGTCGTTGGACGCAATATTCTGGAAATTGATGCCCACCATGCTGAAAAAGTTCAACATCTTGGTCTCTCTAAATCCATCGATCTTGATCTCTCCTCGGTCAATATCGCCTTGCTTGGAGTCTTTACCGTCTGTGCGTGCTGTCGTAAATGCATTATAGTCTGCCTCTGAAGTGGCTTCGATCATCCGTGAGCGACCCATCCCGCCGGGTAATATGGATTCTACTACGGTGACTACTTTGTACTGTGCGTTGGACAAAATAGCGGTTGTCAAAAATGACAACAAAAGGATTCCTTTTTTCATATCGATTTTAGTTTTTATATCTTCTTTTCCAAACTCCTGAGTTGCTCGGTTGTTCCATCGGTTGTTGCGCTACTTTTTCTTCTTCCAACATAAAGGCCACTATCATGGCCGCTACTTGTGCCTCTTCCTCATCAAAGTGATCCAGCACAGCAGGGGAATAGTAATTTTTCACAAAGTGGGTATCAAAATCCCCCGACACAAAGGCGGGTTGATGGATGGCCCAAGCACAAAAGGGGAGGGTGGTTTTGATGCCGGTAATATGATAATCACGAATGGCACGCGTCATTTTTTCAATCGCAGCATTCCGATCGGGCGCATGTACAATCAACTTGGCAATCATGGGATCGTAGTAAATGGGAATCTCCATTCCTTCCTCAAAGCCATCGTCCACACGAACGCCCGGACCACTTGGACGTATATAGGTTTTCAATGTGCCGATATCTGGCAAGAAATTGTTCTGCGGATCTTCCGCATATACCCGCACTTCCAACGCATGTCCATTGATCGCCAAATCCTCTTGTGTAAAGGTTAATCGCTCTCCACGAGCTACTTTGATTTGCTCTTTCACCAAGTCGATGCCGGTGATCATCTCCGTAACGGGATGTTCTACTTGCAATCGGGTATTCATTTCCAAGAAAAAGTAATTGCGATTTTCATCTACCAAAAACTCTACGGTGCCTGCTCCGATATAATCACAACTTCTGGCTACATCCACCGCACTCTTTCCCATGGCCGCGCGCAACTCGGGAGTTAACACGGCACTGGGCGCCTCTTCGATCACTTTTTGATGTCGGCGTTGAATGCTGCATTCTCTTTCAAAGAGATGCACCATGTTACCATGCTGATCAGCGAGCACCTGCACTTCAATATGTCGAGGACCCGCCACATAGCGCTCAATGAAAACGGACCCATCGCCAAAAGCATTCTGCGCTTCGGAGATGGCCCTGGCCATTTGCTCTTCTATTTCTTCAATTTTCTCTACGATGCGCATTCCCTTACCACCCCCTCCGGCAGAAGCCTTGATCAAAATGGGCAATCCTACTTCCAAGGCAATGCGCTTGGCTTGTTCCAAATCATCGATCGCATCCTCAGTCCCGGGCACCATGGGGATTTGGTATTTTCGAGCGGCGGCTTTGGCGGCGAGTTTCGATCCCATCACCTCGATACTTTCTGGAGAAGGACCGATGAACGTGATTCCCGCGGCCTTTACTTTCCTCGCAAAGTCAGCGTTTTCCGAAAGAAAACCATACCCAGGATGAATACCATCCACTCCTATTTTCAATGCCAATTCAATGATGGCATCGCCTCTTAGATAAGATTGATTGGAAGGGGCAGGGCCAATGCAATACGACTCATCGGCGTATTGCACAAAAGGCGCGTTGCGATCTACTTCACTGTACACGGCCACGGTGGTAATGCCCATCTCCTTGGCCGATTTCATGATCCGCAAAGCGATTTCTCCGCGGTTGGCAATCAGAATTTTTTGCATGCCGCTAAGATAGTCAGCAGGGGCAATGGAGAGGTTTATTTCCGCACCAATTTTACCAACTTTTTGTTCTTTCCTTCTTGGATGACGAGCAGGTAAGTGCCTCTTTCGGCGGGGAGCTGGATCGTATTGTTGACTGCCGATAAATAACCTTTCTGAACGCGTTTGCCATTGTTGTCATATAAGTCAAAATTGGCCGGCATGTATTGGTCCATTTGAATGTTGACTTTTCCGTCCCAACAGGGATTGGGGAAGATATTGAAGTGGTTTTTTCTTTCACCAACGCCCACCAAATTAAAATTGGATTCTGTCAATGCTATTTCGAAAGGTGCGGGTCCTTGTGCTTCATACATGCTCCTGAAAGTGTTGATTTCTGGGGTGTCGTAGGCAAACATCTCATCCATGTATTTGGGTGGTGCGGTTTGATAGAGCAATCGAGCGCTCACATGGAAATTGCCATTCCAACCGTTCACGGGTATGTGATAATGCACCTCATCTGTGCCGGAACCTTCGACGCCATTGATGTGATTGAAATCGGCATCGTTATATACTCCCACAATTTGCGTGGTATCATACAATCCTCCCACACTGGTGGAAAATCCCAGTGGTACCAAACGGTTGTCTTTGAGGTAGGTTTTGGCTCTTTCTAAGACGGTGGTGACATTATTATTGACGTCGCCCATTACCATCTCATAAATCTGAACTTGGTTGGGATCACGGATTACATTGTAGTGGGGCTCGAAATCAGGGTTTTCGCCGATGACGCGATAATCGTTGTCCACGCCGCCTGAGCGGAAAACTTCATCGCCGTTGTCATTGGTGACAACAAACTCAATGAAGGCCCGACGAGCTGGATAACCGCTGGGGAATTTATGGCCAGCAAGGTTGGTGATTTTAACCGTGAAACGCGCTGTATCCGCGTCAATATAGTCTTCCACCAACTGTACGTTGGCCGTTTCATGCTGCAATTGATACGCGGTGCGAGCAATTACCGTGTTGAAATGAGTAGCGTTGGCGGTGAGATCCAATGGGGTAATGTTGTTCTTCAGGAGTTCAAGCATAAATGTATTTCCACCTACCTGATAGTGCTGGCCATAAGGAGCTCGGCCCGGTAGAAATGAGTAGCCGGAGGCAATCACAATGGGCTCTTCGAGGCTCGGCATATGGCACCCTTGACATTCTTTGTGGACATTGGGATCATTGGAAGTTTTGTAGGAGGAATTCAGCCATTCATGATAGGTAGCTTGCTCGATAAAAGTATCTCCCGTGTAATTACCATTCAAATCTGCGGTATGGGTGGAAAGGGTATGACAAGCGGCACACACTTCTGATTTTTTAAATTTATGATCCCCCACAGGTGTGTACCCCACAAAACTTTGCATGGCTTGGTAGAAAATGGGGAAGTCCATCTCTTCACTTACATAAGGACCCCAAATGGTGTCGGTATGAAAGTGAAGACTTCCGCTAAATTCTTGTCCGATATTGTCCATTCTCTGTTGATGGCATGCGCTGCAATTGACACCGTCACGGGCCATGGAGTCAGTGGGCAATTGGGTGATATCATAATTAGGGTTGCCATTGATGATGTTGGTATATAAACCAACAGGAGCGTGGCATGAAGTACATTTATTGACAAGCTCTTGAGCATGACCGGGATTGACGCTGGTTTCGTGAGAAACTTTGGCTCTCCAAAATGGATCTTTTGCCGAGTTGGCCATCATCGTTCCACGCCAATTTTCTGTCGGATTGACAAGCTCGCCTTCAGCGGTGATATTGGCAAATCCCACTGGATCAATACCATGACATCCGGCACATCTACCCGAACCCACAAAAATTCCATTGTCGTAGATGGGCAAATTGCCGTTCAACATTTTGACAATCTCACCTTCCGTGTGATGATAGGGACGGGCATGGTCATTGATTTGCCAAGCTATGGTGAGAATGAACGCGATGCCGATTAAAAAAGCGAACACTACTTTTTTTGGCGACCAAAGGGTAAAAAATGATTTCATAATTGCTCTTACCTTGCAATGTTAAGTATAAAACATCCTCAACATTACCAAATTTCAATGCTTTCTATCAGGTCTAGACCCGCTTTTTCATTGATTTGTTGCATCAAAACGGTCCGGCCCATCATCATTTCGTTTTTGATGACGCCGCTGTCTATTTTTAACCGGAGTGTTTTGCCATGCACTTCTGCGCTGGTGGTTCGTTTGGAGATAAACGGGCCCACCACATCATGATAAATCTCAATGATGTCCAATTGCTTAAACTTTTTGGTCAAACCTTTTCTGTTCAGCCATTCTTCTATGAGCTTGCCAATGGGTTGGTTGTTCTGATCTTTGGCCATAACTTAGAAGGTGATGATTTTCGGTTCTACCCCCAGGGATTTCAAGTGCAAAGGAACTCTCGATACATCGGTATCGGTGATGATTACTTGACCTTGAATATGATTTTTCAACCACAGCAACAGATGTTGCACGCGTTGCGCGTCCAAGCGGTCATAGATATCATCCACCATCAAGAGGGGTGATTGCACGCCACGTTTTTCCATCATTTGATATTGGGCCAATTTTAAGGCCAATAAATAGGATTTGATTTGCCCTTGAGAGCCATGTTTTTTAAGACTATAACCGTTCAGTAAAAAGTCAATATCATCTTTGTGAGGTCCCGTAGTGGTGCGCTCTAAAGCAATGTCTTTGGAAAGATGATCCGCGCGTTGACCTATAAAATCGCCATTGAAATCATGCTGAAAGGTCAGGTCTCCTATGTCTTGTTGACTCGAAATGGTTTGCAATATTTTGGCGAAATAGACAGAGAGGGCATTGATCCATTCTACTCGTTTGTGATGAATTTCCTCAGCGGGTTGTTTCATCATCCAATCGTAGGATTCCAATTCTTCGGCGGCAATGCTTTTACCCTTTTGTTTGAGCAGGGCATTGCGTTGGGTGAGCAAGTGGTGATAACGAATCAAAGACTGGAGATACTCCTTGTCGATCTGACTGATCATGCTGTCCATCCACTTTCGGCGTTCTTCGCTTCCCTCCGTGATCAGAACACCGTCTTGCGGAGCGATCATGACCGCGGGATGTTTACCGATGTGATCGGCCAAGCGTTCCCATTCTTTCTCATTGTACTTCACCACTTTTTTTCCACCTCGTTTGAGTTGGACCAAAATTTCAAACGGATAATCTCCTGCCATTCCCCAACCTCGGATGCTCGCTTCCGCGTAGTCATGGTGAATGGAGAGGGCGTCGGTATGATGAAAAAAACTTTTGGTGAGGCATAAATAATGGATGGCATCCATTGCGTTTGTTTTGCCGCTGCCATTGGACCCCAACCAGCAATTGAATTGAGGACACATTTCCAAGCTGAGCTCAAGATGCTTTTTGAATTGGTACATTCTAAGCCCTTGGAATGGAAAATGAGTGGCGGGTAACATATATTTTGCAAAGATTGAACAATTTGTATTATTTTCGGCCCTCGAAATTTAAACACATGTCAGAAAATTTGAATTCATCAAAAGGCGCAGGTATGGACTTTTCATTGGAGGGCTTCAATGCCATGTACGAGCGCAATAAGAAAAACATTAACAAGGCGCTTTTGGCTTTGGGAATCGTGATTGCGGGCGGGTTGGTATACAAGTTTGCCTATGCTGATCCTAGAAATAGCGAAGCCAATGAAGCGTTGTGGAGAGTGGAATCTTGGGCCCAAATGGACAGTGTAAACTGGGTATTGGAAGGGAATGATGAAGGAATTGGAGCAATCGAGTTGATGGAACAGTACAGCGGAACTTTGGCAGCTGAAAAGGCCACTTTTTACGCGGCTTGCGCCAAAAGAGAAAAAGGAGATTATCAAGGCGCCTTGGATTTGTTTTTAGAGGTCAATTTGAAGGACAACGCGGTAGGGGTTCAAGCCATTGGTAACGCAGGCGATATGTATGTTGAGTTGAATCAGTTGGATGACGCGGCGGAATATTTGGAAAAGGCGGCTAGAAAAGCGCAAGCTTCTGCTTCAGAGGATGCTTTGGCTCCTATTTATTATTTGAAAGCAGCCCGAGTGCAAATGGAACGTCAGGATAACACTAAGGCGATAGCGTTATTGTCAGAAATTGTGGAAAATTATCGCAGAAGCCAAGAATATGGTGATGCACTTAAAGCGAAGGCATATTTAGAAAGCATGTCGAAATAATGGCGACAAAAAATTTATCTAAAGGAATACAGGAAGAAATGCCCGCTGCAGGGCATTTCTCTTTTGGAATTGTAGTGTCTGAATGGAATATAGACATTACGCAAAATTTATTGAAAGGTGCATTGCAAGCACTGAAGAAAAGTGGTGTGACTAAAAAGAATATCCATGTGGTATGGGTTCCGGGCAGTTTTGAGTTGGCACACGGCGCGCAATTATTGATCGAGTCCCACCCTTTAGATGCCGTGATTTGTTTGGGAAGTATTATCAAAGGGGAAACCCCTCATTTCGATTTTGTCTCTCAAGCTACGGCGCAGGGAATCATGAATGTGGGACTTCAATACGCCTTGCCCGTTATTTTTGGAGTACTCACCGACGCTAATCATGATCAAGCGAAAGCAAGAAGTGGTGGAAAATTAGGAAACAAAGGTGTGGAAGCAGGTGTCACAGCTTTGAAAATGGCGGCCCTGCGAGAGAAATTGAATGCTTGACCTTATTTGAATTTCTCTGGACTCAAAAGAACTTCCTTACCTTTTTTTGTAAGTGTGTAACCTACACTGGGCTTGTTAAGTATTAAACCTTCTAGATACAAACGAGAAATTCTTTCGCCGAGCTGCGCGCTTTGAATTTGAGAGGAAGCGTCACGTTCAATTTTCACCCAAAAATTGGCTTCTAATTGAGACAGCTTTATCAATTGATTTTTGTTGTTCTTTTTAAAATTGAATATGATATCCAATATCACAAAATCGTAATGATCTATCATTTTCCTTTGGTTCGTTTCGGTGTTGGCTAAACTAAACTACCCAATTGTGAATTGAAATACTTTTTAAAAAAAATGATAACAAGTTTTCAACGCTTTCTTATCTTCGAAAAAAATAAAGCATGAAACATATTTTACTATTTTGGAGTGTAATGTTGGCGAACCAGTTCATCGCACAGATCACCATTACTTCCAACGATATGCCCAATGGTGGAGATTTGTTGTTACAACAAAATGCAACCCTCAATGGAACCATCGACCTAGAGCAAAGTGGTGCCAACCTGTATTGGACAATCGACGAGACTTTCTTAACCTTGACGGGTCAAATAACCAGTACGGATTGCCAGCCCATTGCGAACGCACCTTTTACGTATCAGATATTTTTTAATTCCCCATTGGATGCAGAGCACAATAGCGATTACGCCATCATTGCCGCAGCTCCCGCTATTCCTTTGGATCAATTGCCCATTCCCATTCCTATTACTATTGAAGATACCTATCAATTTTATCAAACCAGAAGCGATCGATATGCCCTAACGGGTTTTGGTGCTAGCATTTCTGGATTTCCAACAGGTGCGGCGGGAGAACCCGTGGATGTGATTTATCCGCTTCCGTTGACCTATGGTTTAACGGATCAAAGTAATTCTTATTTTCAATATGATATTCCAACTTTGGGAACCTACACCACCGCTCAAACCAGAAATACACAAGTGATGGCATGGGGTACGATGAATTTCTTTGGACAGGAATATTCTGTTTTAAAAGTGAGATCGGAGATTGCTGCAAGCGATTCTTTGTATGTTTCACAATTCAGTTTTGGATTTCCCTTTGATCGTCCCTTGGCCGTGGAGTACAAATGGTTGACGCCTGGAATCAAAGTGCCATTGTTACAGATTAATACTACAGCAGGTACGCAATCAGGTGTATTGGTCTATCAAACCCCTAGTGCTGTGGATGCATTGGATCCACAAACCGTTTGTACGGCTTACCCCAACCCGATGCAAAACCACTTGATGATAGACGGAATCCAGAATAGTGAGTCGTTTGTGATGTATGATAGCTTGGGTAAAGTTGTATTAAAAGGCAAAGTGTCAAAAGGAGAGCCGATTGATGTTACCAACTTGACGGAGGGAATTTATCTGTTGCAAGTGGCAGGAAAGAATATTCAATGTGTAAAATAAATTGATCAATGAAAGCGTATGTATTTCCTGGGCAAGGTGCTCAGTTTCCGGGAATGGCCGAGGATATTTATCAGCAGTCAGCCATTGCCAAAAAGATGTTAGAGGAGGCCAACGATATTTTGGGATTCAAGATTACCGAAATCATGTTTAATGGCACAGAGGAGGAATTGAAACAAACCAACGTTACCCAGCCGGCCATTTTTTTACACAGCGTAGCTTTGGCCAAAGCCTTGGGTGATGCTTTTCAACCCAATATGGTTGCAGGACACAGCCTGGGTGAATTCTCAGCCTTGGTAGCTGCAGGAGCCTTGACTTTTGAAGATGGTCTAAGACTCGTGGCAGCGCGTGCAGAGGCCATGCAAAAAGCCTGTGAAATGAATCCATCGACCATGGCTGCGGTATTGGGATTAGAGGATAGCAAGATCGAGGAAATTTGCGCAACCATAGAAGGAGTAGTGGTCCCGGCCAATTACAATTGTCCAGGACAATTGGTGATTTCGGGTAGCAATGAGGCCATCGATTTGGCGTGTGAAAAATTAACAGCCGCGGGAGCCAAGAGAGCCTTGAAGTTGGCCGTTGGTGGGGCATTTCATAGCCCATTGATGATGCCGGCGCAAGAGGAATTGGAGAAAGCCATTCATTCCACCACCATTCAATCCCCTAGCTGTCCTATTTATCAGAATGTGAATGCCAAGGCCGTCACGGATGCTGAGGAGATCAAACGAAATTTGATTCAGCAGTTAACAGCTCCCGTGCGCTGGACACAAATCATGGAAGCGATGTTGAAGGATGGTTGTACCAGTGTCATTGAAGTTGGACCCGGCAAAGTTTTACAAGGGTTATTCAAAAAAGTGAATCGTGATTTGACCACTGAATCAGCGTCGTTCAGTGCATAGGCGATAGCAGTTTTGAAAATTCGTGGTGGTGGAGTTGAGAACGAAAAAGAAATAATAAGATAAGATTCTCTTGAAGCTCACGTTTTTGTTGTATCCTATTTTTGTGTTGCGAAATTAAATGATAAGAATTAAATTGAAGCGTTGAATGAAAGTACGGAGAAACATTTTGAATGCTCCTTCCGAAAAGTGGAAGAAAGTTTTATTTCTTTTTTTGGTTGTACTTTATAGCAATTGCATATCAAGTCAATTTCAGGTAAGAGATAGTATTTTATTCAATCCGCACGTTGAAATTGGGGGAGGATACCAGATGCCCTATGGCGATATGGCAAAACGGTTCGGCAATTCGGGTGTAGCGGGTTTGGGATTTCATATCAAGGCCAAATCGCAATGGTATTATGGAGTGCAAGGAAGTTATTTTTTTGGCAACCAAGTAACAGAGCCAGGGTTAATGCAGAATTTATATACGAATGCAGGCGAGATTTTAGATAACCAAGGTCAAAAATCCATTGTGTACATTCAAGAAAGGGGTTGGATGTATTTTATGGATGGAGGAAGATTGTTCCCAGTGATAGGTCCCAATCAAAACAGTGGAATATTGGCCTATGGTGGGGTAGGATACATGCATCATAAAATCAGGATTGAGCATCAATCCAATGAAATTGCACAGCTAGAGGGGGAGTATTTGAAAGGATATGATCGTTTAACCATGGGACCCGCGGCGCATGTTTTTTTAGGTTATTTTCACATGAGCAATAACAAGCTTATCAATTTTTTTGGAGGTGTTGAAGTGGCCCATGCTTGGACCAGGGGAGTGCGAAGCATTTATTTTGATACGAGAGAAGTGGATCATAGAATGCGCAATGATGGTTTGGTAGGATTGAGAGCGGGATGGGTGGTACATCTTTACAAAAGAACTCCTGATGCCTATTATTTCAAATGATTACTTTGTATACCGCTTTACTCCATGTTTATCGCTTTTTATTGAGAGTGGCATCGTTGTTTGTACCTAAGGCCAAGTTGTTATTGGAAGGTCAAAGGCGCTCAGAGGAGGAACTGAATCAATGGTTGACTACATTGCCAAGGGAAAGGAAATTGGTTTGGATGCATTGTGCTTCCTTGGGAGAGTTTGAACAAGGAAGACCGGTATTAGAGCGGATTCAACAGGAGTATCCCTCAATGTTGATTTTGCTGTCTTTTTATTCGCCTTCTGGATACGAGGTGCGAAAATCCACGCCATTGGCGCATCAAGTGGTTTATCTAACACCTGATTTCCCTAAAAATGTTAGAGCATGGGTGGGAAAGATTGCTCCCGATTTTTTCATCACGGTGAAATATGAAGTGTGGCCGAATTTATTTAGCGCTTTGAATCGGGCTGTGGTGCCCATTTTCATGTTGTCTGCGATCTTCAGAAAAGATCATCGTTATTTTGGTGGGATGTCATTTTTTTGGAAGCCCGTTTTGCGCAATGTGAGTCACTTTTTTGTTCAAAATGTCACTTCTTGCGAAATGTTAGATGGCTTGGGGATAAACGCTCATACTTTGATCGGAGATACGCGATACGATCGCGTTTTTGCTTTGTCACAAAATACGGCGTTGCCAGAGGTGTATGAACATTGGATAGGCCATACACCGGTGTTGATTTTAGGCTCCAGTTATTCTATGGAGGAGAGCATTGTTAAGTTTATATGGAATGATTGGAAAGGTCGCTTCAAGTTGATCATTGCCCCGCACCACATAGACGAGGACAACATTGCGCGCATCATGATGGAATGGGAAGGAGATATTTTTTTGGCCACCGATTTAAAGGCCAATAAGTCCATCGACATGCGGAAGAGTGTGATGTTGTTGAACACCATGGGTGAGCTGGGAGGTCTATATTCCAAGGGGACGCTTGCGGTAGTGGGGGGAGGATGGGAAGGAGGAATTCACAATACGTTGGAACCAGCAGCACATGGCTTGGCTGTGTTATGGGGTCCTCGAGATCAGACGTTTGAAGAGGCCAAAAGTTTGTCGTCGACTGGAGGGGGGAAGCGATTCAGCTCACCACAAGAATTGAAAGATTGGCTATCCATTTATTTAGGAGAACACGACACCTTGAAAAAGATGGGACAATTGGCACAACAAGAGGTGAAAAATAATGTTGGTGCAACCGAGCGATTCATGATGTATTTACGTCCTTTTTTGCAGGATAAAAAAAACTAATAAAAAAAGTTGTAGTGGTACAAAAAACGTGTATTTTTGCACTCCAATCGTTCTTTTATAAGCGGGAGTAGCTCAGTTGGTAGAGCATAACCTTGCCAAGGTTAGGGTCGCGAGTTCGAGTCTCGTCTCCCGCTCAGATGGATCCCGACGCTGTCGGGATTTTTTTTGAGCATTCAAAGCGTTCCCCATGCCCTGGTGGTGGAATCGGTAGACACGCAGGACTTAAAATCCTGTGGCCAGTGATGGCTGTGCGGGTTCAAGTCCCGCCCGGGGTACAAATCAGAGTGAGAGACAGAGCAAGAGCGAAGTTTTGATCTCTGATTTTTTTTGCGGTTATCTTAGGTAGTGCTTAATTAAGTGTGTAAACTGAAAGTTTCATAAAATCAATCTACCATCAAAATTCTTATTTCTTCCTTCTTCTCCTACGATAGGCATAATAAGCTCCCACCGTTTCAATGGCCTTCATCATGGCTTGGTTGATGGGCATCCTGTCATTGAGTTGTAAATCTATACTGGCCATTCTGGAGTAGTAATGGGTCATCACAGGAATGCTCTTGGGATGCAATTGACTTTTTTCTATTGCGGCTTCCTGTCCTTCCTTTATCACTTTGCAAGTAATGAGCTCTTTTAGCCCTTCTTTATTTAAGCGAGCGGAATATCCAAATAATCGACAAATCAAACCTCTGTGCAGATAGGCATTGCAAAGTCCTCCATATTGCGTGATGTTTGGACGAAAGGCGAAACAAGTTGTGTCGGATTGCTTTTGAAGAGTTTCATATTGTTGCCACAAAACACCATCATCTAGCCAAGATAGCGCCAATGGAATGAATTCTATGGGTGAGGCTTCGATGTCTGGTTTCTTACAGCATTGTCCGCAACCACTGGGACAATGCATTTCTGTCTGGCGTTGCAATTCTGAAATATGCTTGTCCAGTGCCTTGTACACTCGCATGACAGCAGCTGCTTTGGCAGGTAGTGTTTTCATGAATTCACATTTTCTTGTTTGAAAGTGTTGAAAACGAATAGATTTTCTGAAATAATAGCCTTCATTTTTGTTCTGTAAAAATAACCCATGATCAAACTCCTTATAGCTGGTTTCAATTTAGTCCTCTTCTCCTGGATGGCTTTCTTTGGTGAGGAGTCTCCAAAAGTACAACAGTTCATCCCTACTCAATTGGAGCTGAACGAATCTACTGTGGTAAAGGTGTCTATTCAAAAAAGTAAGCTTACCGGTTTTGCAAAGTTAGAGATTGACATCCCCGAAGGATATGCTGTTTCTGCGTTGGATACCAAGGGTGCCTCTTTTACCTTTTCTAAAGGGAAAATGAGATTTGTTTGGATGAACCTTCCCAATAATGATAAATATGACGTCAGTTATCGCATCACTCATTTGGATGGTTCTGCCAATTTGGAGAGTGTGAAAGGAATTTTCTCCTTTATACAGGATAACAAGAGGAGTGATGTTTCTATCGAAACTCAATTGAAGGCGGTAGAGCAGCCCTTGTTAGATGCCAATGGTTTTGGTGTTACCTATTTAAATGCGAGTCAAGAGAATCCAAGTTGTGAAAGAAAAGTATCAAAATCAGGCGATGGTTTTAATGTGGAATTGTTGATCAAATTGAATGGATTGAAAGGTTTTTTGAAATTGCAAGAATGGGTTTCGGAAGGATGTTCCATTACCAAAAGTCAGAATGCGGCCGCCACCGTTACCGTGGATGGAAGCAAGATCAAGTTCGTTTGGTTTGAGGTGCCAGATTCTCCTACCATGGTGGTGAAATACAAGGTGAATTGTCCCCAAATGCCAGAGGCGGGATTACAGATTGAAGGGAAAATGAGTTTTGTTTTTGAAAATAATCCTCGTGAAATTCCAGTCACGATGATGGAAAATAACACCGGACAGAAGAAAGCAGAAGAAGTAGCAGAGACGAAAGATGGATCCGATGTAGAAACGAAAGCTGAGATTCAAGTTCCTGTTTCGGATAAGAAGGTGATTTCCCTACCTGAGAATTCCGCTGTAGCAACGGAAGTAAAAGAGCCCGTTCAACCGAAGGAAGTCAAAAAGACAGAAGAAGTGAATGCCGTTGCAAAGTCCGTGAGTAAAGTAATGTACAAAGTTCAGTTGATGGCCAATCATAGAAAGGTAAGTGCGGAGGAGTGGAAGAGCAAGTATGCTTTTGAAGATGAGTATGCGGTGGAGAATCATGAAGGTTGGATGAAATGGACCCATGGGAATTATAATGAATACAAAATGGCTAAGCAATACCGCAATGAAATTACACAGCGATGCCCTTCCTTGCCTGGGCCTTTTGTGACGGCTTATCAAGATGGAAAGCGCATCACAGTGCAAGAAGCATTAATGATCACCCAACAAGCGTGGGTGCAATAGAAGGTTGAACGTATACTTTTTGAAAAGCAACGGCTTTCTCTAAGTACTTTGGTTAATAATAGAATTTGTTTAGGTAATGATGTCTGAAAATCCCCAATTTGGGGATTTTCGTTTTTATAGAGAGTATTCATACGAATGTGCATTTCAAAACGTTGTAGATCAGATGAATTGGGAAATGGTATTAAAGTCATATTTGATTTTTTTAAGACTTGAGAAGTCAATGTCTAAAAATTCCATTGCCTCCTATGGTTTTGACCTTCAGAAGTGGATTGCATTTGCTACTGAACGTTCATGGAGCGTGAAATCGGTGAGTGCGGAGGATATTAGAAGCTTTATTCAGTATGCACAATCTCAGGGTATGGCAAGCGCTTCACAAGCACGTCTGATTTCTTCATTGCGTTCGTTTTTTGATTATGTGGTAATGGAGAAAATTCGTGCTGAAAGCCCAATGGATATTTTGGAATCTCCGAAGTTGGGCCGATATCTTCCTGATGTATTGAATCAACAAGAGGTGTTTACCATGCTGGATGGAGTGGATTTGAGTGCTACTTATGGTCATAGGGATAGAGCGATTTTGGAGGTGTTGTATAGTTGTGGTTTGAGGGTGGGTGAGTTACTGACATTGAAGATTTCCAATTGCTTTTTCAATGAGGAGTATCTCAGAATTACGGGAAAAGGAAATAAGGAACGTTTGGTGCCCATTGGTAAAACGGCGATTAAATGGATTCATCATTATTGTGAGCATGATCGAAATTTTCAGTACCCCAACGAAAAAAATCGGGATATCCTGTTTTTGAATGCAAAATCATGTGCTTTGAGTAGAATGACGATATTGAATATTGTTAAAAGGGAGAAAGTGAGAGCGGGTATTCAGAAAGAGGTGACACCGCATACTTTTAGACATTCCTTTGCCACTCATTTGGTAGAGGCAGGTGCAGATTTACGGGCTGTACAGGAAATGCTTGGGCATGCCTCCATCACCACTACAGAGATTTACACGCATTTGGATAGACAAAGATTGAGGGAAGAAATCATGCTGTTTCATCCTCGTTATGGAAAAAATAAAGGGGCCTAAGCCCCTTCATTCAAACATACAATAAACAACTATTTACACAATTATTTTTTAAACTTAGAGTATCGGCTGTTGAACTTGTCGATACGACCTGCAGTATCCACCAACTGGATCTTTCCAGTAAAGAAAGGATGTGAGGTATGAGAGATTTCCAATTTCACCAAAGGATACTCATTACCATCTTCCCATTGAACCGTTTCTTTGGTATTGATCGTAGATTTTCCTAAAAAGGCATATTCATTAGACATGTCTTTGAACACAACTAAGCGATAATTTTCTGGGTGAATTCCGTTTTTCATTTTTTCAAAATTGGGATGCAAATATACATAATTTCTTTCAATTCACAAAGAATATTGAAATCCGATGGCTACAACCTCTTTGAATTGGAGCCCCGGGCCCTTTTTTTCGGGATGGAAAGTTCCATTGTTATCTGTATAAGCAGGGGATTTAACCAAAACGATGTCGTCATCATACATCATTTGCAAAATCATGGAACAGGCCAAATATTTGTTGAATTTACAGGCCAAAACACTCTCGATATTGAAGTCAATGTTGCCTGGATTATTCAAATAACTGGAAAATAGCTCGGCCTTACTATCAAGGCGATACTTTTCTTTCCACGATTGAGAAAATCCCATACGCACGTAGGAGCCATACTCGATCCTTAAGTTTTTCCCAGGTTGAATCATCAATCCCTCATTGTCGTACTCAGCTGGATCCACACCAAATTGTCCCGCATCCGCCAATATTTGATTTTTGACAATCGTACCCTTACAAGTGAAAGGGGAAAGAAAGCAGGTGAATTTTCTTTCTTTGATATAGTCCATACCGGCGGCGAGTGTAAAATAGGCAGGCGAAAGCCAGTCTGATATTTTCCCTCTCGATACATCTGGAAGTCCCCGCATCCCGGCGACATAACCAGGGGCAAACTGGCTTTTGATATTCAGCATTCCCGTATAGCTCCAACCTGGAGTGGCTCTTCGTCCATATTTGGAGGTAATGTCTATTTTATCATCGGTCTTAATAGAGGGTTCTTGAATGTCTATAACGGAACGCCCATAAGCGAGATTGATGATATTATCCCAATTGTGCTTTTCATCCCGATAGAAGAAGCTGTAGGTAGCTAATCCCGAGAGATTGATGGCTGAATTACCCCCTGCTGCCCAATTGCTCAGATAGGTTTGAGTAGTATTGATGCTCAGCGATCCTCGGTCCACCCAACCTTTGTCGGTAACAGCAAAGGGACTTTTAACCAATTGCTCCGTTTCTGGTCCCAAAATAATTTGCCCGTTGCATTGAATGACAACGAGCGTCAAAAAGATGGATAAGTAATTTTTCCAAGGCATGCTGCAAAAATAATAGGGCGTTTCTAAAAAATATCCTTATTTTCGTTAATGTATGGCAGTTAGAGAGTATCCCTCCAAGGTGATCATTGCATGGGCTGAGGCGATAGATGGCAATGTGGCCATTCGCGATTGGTTGATGGCCAATGGTTATCCTGAATTAGGGTTGTTTGTTTTTGCATTGCATTTGAAGAAAGAAGCTCGTCAATGGTTGATGGATAATGGATTTCCGCATTTGATGGCCACGATTGAGTGCACGGAAGGAAGAGAACAAGCATGTCAATGGCTTCAGAAATTTGATCTAACGCTTCTCGAAAAGGTGGCCAGGGCCGCGGATAATGATGAACATGCCGCGCAATGGCTGGTGGATCGCAATTATCAAGATATGTTGCGATTGGCTTTAAGAATAAGAAAGTTGAAAAATGAAATACAATCGAGACATGACGATATGCATTTTATTTCCCCAGAATAATATTCTTTTGATGTAAATTTGTCGTCCATGAGCAGACCTAAAATTCTGATGAATCAAGATCTACTTGAGGTGGTTATTCAGCGGCTTTGCTACCAATTGATTGAGCGATATTCTCCATTTGATCAAGTTGTTTTTATAGGAATTCAGCCACGTGGTGTTTTCTTGTTAACGGAGTTAGAGAAACAAATTAAGCGGATTGTTCCCGATATTCCTTGGATTTCGGGAGTGGTAGATCCTACCTTTTACCGAGATGATTTCAGAAGGGGCGATAAGCAGCTGTTGGCACATACCACCAAGATTCCAGTTCATTTGGATGGATGCAAGGTAGTGTTAGTGGATGACGTGTTGTACACTGGCAGAACCATCAGAGCGAGCCTGGAAGCGTTGATGGAATATGGTAGACCAGAGTCTATTGATTTATTGGTGCTCATCAATCGCAAATTCACTCGACAAGTTCCCATCGAACCCGCGTTTGTTGGAAAGAGTATCGATCAATATGATCGTCAAAAGGTCAAGGTGTTATGGCAAAAGGATGGGGAGGGAGAAAATCAAGTAGTATTATCACAAGAATAAATCAATGACCAAAGACCAGCTATCAACCCCACATCTTCTCGGAATCAAGGATTTGACAGCGGAAGATATAGCGTTGATTTTTCGGCATGCGGATGAATTCAAGGAGGTTTTGCAGCGCCCCATCAAGAAGGTGCCGTCCCTGAGGGATATCACCATTGCCAATTTGTTTTTTGAGAACAGTACAAGAACCCGCTTGAGTTTTGAATTGGCTCAAAAGAGGTTAAGTGCAGATGTGGTGAATTTCTCAGCTAGTACCTCGAGTGTAAAGAAAGGGGAGACATTGGTGGATACGGTCAATAATATTTTGGCCATGAAGGTGGACATGGTGGTGATGCGCCACGCTTCACCCGGTGCGTGTATTTTTCTGAGTCAACATGTAGATGTGCCCATTATCAACGCGGGCGATGGTACCCATGAACATCCAACCCAGGCTTTGTTGGATGCCTTTTCTTTACGAGAGAAATTTGGAAAGCTCAAGGGAAAGAAAGTTTTAATTGTTGGCGATATCACGCATTCCAGAGTTGCCTTATCCAATATCGATTGTCTTCAAAAATTGGGAGCAGAGGTGATGGTGTGTGGCCCTGCTACGATGATACCCAAGCATCTCGGCCAGCTAGGGGTTCATATAGAGCACGATTTTGATACCGCTTTGCAATGGTGTGATGCGGTGAACATGCTCCGCATCCAGTTAGAGCGTCAAGAGGCAAGCGTTCGATTTTTTCCAACTCTTCGTGAATATAGCTTGCAATATGGACTGACTGCGGATCGATTGAAGAAGGTGAAAAAAGACATTTTGATCATGCACCCCGGACCCATCAATCGGGGAGTGGAGATTTCATCTGATGTGGCGGACGGTTCGCAAAGTATTATTTTAGATCAAGTGGAGAATGGTGTCGCCATCAGGATGGCTGTGATTTACCTGTTGGCACAGAAGATTCAACGATCGCAATAGACTTTACCCTTCTTTAGGTGTTTTCTGGACGATTCAGCTCGGGACAACCGCCAATTTTTACTATATTTGCACGAATTTATTTTTCTGTAAATTCAATAGCATGACTTCTATTTCTGCAAAAATCATGGGTGAAGGTCTCACTTACGATGATGTTCTTTTGATTCCGGCATATTCTGAAATATTGCCAAGAGAGGTTTCAACACATTCTAAATTTTCAAGGAGAATAAATTTATTCTCTCCGGTGGTGAGTGCCGCAATGGATACCGTGACAGAATCGGAAATGGCGATTGCGATGGCACGACAAGGAGGCATTGGGGTTATTCATAAAAACATGAGCATTGTCGCTCAGGCGGCAGAGGTTCGAAAAGTGAAAAGATCTGAGAGTGGAATGATTCAAGATCCGATCACCTTGCATCAAGACGCCATTGTCGGAGACGCGCTGCAAATGATGTCGGAGAATCGAATTGGCGGAATTCCAGTGGTAGATGATTCCGGAAACTTGGTAGGGATTGTTACCAACAGAGATCTACGATTTGAGAAGGATACGCAAAAGCCCATTACCAGGGTGATGACCACACAGAATATTGTGACAACAGACAAACCCCATGATTTAGTGAATGCTGAATCGATTTTGCAAGAAAAGAAAATTGAAAAATTACCGGTGGTAGATAAAGAGGGCAAATTGTTGGGTTTGATTACTTATAAGGATATTTTGAAACTGAAACAATATCCCAATGCTTGTAAAGATCAATTGGGTAGACTGCGAGTGGCGGCGGCTGTTGGGGTAACCCACGACACCATAGAGAGAGTGGAAGCTTTGGTAAAGGCGGGGGTGGATGCGGTGGTGATAGATACCGCTCATGGGCATTCAGCAGGAGTAATCAAAACTTTGAAAAAGGTAAAAGAGTTATTTGGTGATAAGGTAGATGTGGTGGTGGGGAATATTGCGACAGGTGCAGCCGCGAAGGCTTTGGTAGAGGCGGGTGCTGATGCCGTGAAAGTGGGAATTGGACCTGGAAGTATTTGCACGACACGTGTGATTGCGGGAGTGGGAGTGCCTCAACTGACGGCAGTGCTCAATGTGGCGGAGGCTCTCGAGGGAACCGATATTCCGATCATTGCGGATGGTGGTATTCGATTTACAGGTGATATCCCAAAGGCGCTCGCTGCAGGTGCGGCCACCATCATGGTGGGATCAATGTTGGCTGGAACAGAAGAGTCTCCTGGAGAGACCATCATTTATGAAGGAAGGAAATTTAAAAGTTACCGTGGGATGGGTTCCATCGAAGCGATGCAACATGGATCAAAGGATCGCTATTTTCAAGACGCAGAGGATGATATCAAAAAACTAGTGCCAGAAGGGATTTCAGGAAGAGTGCCTTTCAAAGGTTCAGTGCAAGAGGTTATGTATCAAATAATAGGCGGTCTGCGTGCGGGAATGGGGTATTGTGGGGCCAAAGATTTGAAGGCATTGACCGGTGCGCAATTTGTAAGAATTACCCATGCTGGTATCAAGGAAAGTCATCCACATGATATTTTCATTACTCGTGAGGCACCCAATTATAGTCTTAAATAATTTGTTATGCAGCTAATTGATGGAAATGCTATTTCCGCTGAAATTAAACAGGAACTTAAGGTTAAAGTAGAGGAAAGAAGAAAACTAGGATTAAAAATACCCCACTTGGCGGCCGTGATTGTGGGTGACGATGGTGCCAGTTTAACCTATGTCAACAGCAAAGTGAAAACTTGTAAAGAGTTGGGTTTTGAGTCTACCTTGATTCAACTGCCGGAATCCATTACGCAAGAAGAATTGCTTCAGCAAATTGATCTTTTAAATGATGATGGAGATATTGATGGATACATCCTTCAGTTGCCCCTACCTGATCATATTCGCGAAAAGGATGTGCTTTTAAAGGTTGATCCATCTAAGGATGTGGATGGTTTTCACCCTGAGTCCATCGGCAAAATGGCATTGGGAATGGATACTTTTTTATCTGCCACTCCTGCCGGAATCATGGAGTTGTTGAAACGGAAAAACATTAATACCACTGGAAAAAATTGTGTTGTTGTGGGAAGGTCTCATATTGTGGGCATGCCGGTGTCTTTATTGATGCAGCGAAATGGTAACCCCGGAAATGCAACTGTGACCACCTTACATTCTCGTTCAGAGAATATTGAGAACATCTGCGCAGAGGCCGATATTCTAATTGTTGCCATAGGCAAGCCAGGTTTTATTAAGTCACACATGGTAAAGGAAGGTGCTGTGGTGATTGATGTTGGCATTACGAGGGTAAAAGATGATAGCAAGAAAAGCGGATTTTCAATCAAGGGAGATGTTGATTTTGATTCCGTATCCCCTAAATGCTCATGGATTACTCCTGTGCCTGGTGGAGTAGGTCCAATGACGATTATATCATTATTAAATAATACACTGAAGGCCGCGGTAAACAAGGATCATAAATGAACAAGAGATTAATTTTTTTAATAGCCGTATTCTGCTACTCACTCAGTTGGTCGCAGATCAAGGAGACGCAAAGCGAGGAACGCAAGATGGAGCGATCTTCTGGCCCTCCTCAAAAGGTGAATGGACAATATCCAGCGAAGTCGAATTTGGAAAGAATGGCCCATTTAGCGTTGCCTTTTTCGCCGATTCGATTGAATCCAGGAATCAATTATGTTGACTTGAGGGATTTCACTCCTCAATGGAGGGAAATTCAGTCTGTGGCATTGGATGGAAACAAATTGGAAGTGAAGGAAAGAAACTGTGTTATTGAGGCCCCTCTTGGCGTGCCCTTCAGCGTGTTGAGCATTGTATTGCCCAAAGAGGTGATTGAAATTCCGGTCATCAACACAGAAAAGGTGCAGTATTCTTTTGAATATGCCTCGAGTCGGTCTGATGCCAAAGAAGTGGCGGTGGCAGGTTCTTTCAATGGATGGAATCGCTCGGCCACGCCTTTGAAGAAGAATGGTAAAGGAAAATGGACCACCATGTTCAACCTAGATCCTGGTGTGCATGCTTATCGGATTTGGGAAGACGGCGTAGAAAAATTAGATCAAAATAATCCATTGAAAATGGACAATGGTCTTGGCGGAGAAAATAGTTATTTTAAAATCGCAGAAAAAGGGAAAAGCACTTCTTTCATTTCATCAGAAATGATAGAAGGTAGAAATATTATTGTGTATACACATGGAACCGTAGAAAAGCTCTGGGCTTTTTTCAATAATCAAGTAGTATCGACCATAGAACGCAAGGAACATGTCGTAAAAATTGCTTTACCTTCCAACGCTACGGAAGGATATTTGCGTGTTTTTGCGTCCGATGGAGCGCAAATGTTGAATGATATTTTAATTCCAGTTCATCAGGGTGCGGCTCTATTGAATGAGCGATTTTTACCTCGTCAAAACCAACATGCTCAAATCATGTATTTCATGATGGTAGATCGCTTTTCTGATGGTAAAAAGTCCAATAATTTTCCCACCAACGATCCTGAAATTCTTCCCAAGGCCAACACCATGGGAGGGGATCTTTCCGGAATTTATCAGAAAATTAATCAGAGTTACTTCTCTCAGCTTGGAGTGAATACCTTGTGGATATCTCCGATTAGCAAAAATGTTGAGGGAGCTTGGGGTCTTTGGGACAAAGGTGTAAAAAGCAAATTCAGCGCCTATCATGGGTATTGGCCGTTGTCATTGACCAAAATAGACAAGCGTTTCGGAACAGAGCAAGAACTGGATACGCTTCTGAATACAGCTCATCAGCGACAGCTCAATGTAGTAGTGGATTATGTAGCGCATCATGTGCATCAAGATCATCCATTGGTCAAAAAAAATAAAAATTGGACCACCCCGCTCTATCTGCCAGATGGCACCATGAATACAGAGCGTTGGGATGATCACCGTCTCACTACTTGGTTTGATACTTTTTTGCCCACTTTTGATTTTGCTCGTCCGGAAGTGATTCAGGCATTATCAGATACTGCACTGTTTTGGGTAAAGAAGTATCCAATTGACGGGTTTAGGCATGATGCAACTAAACATATTCATACTGAATTTTGGAGGGAGTTAACCTATAAAATAAAGCAGGAGCGCAAAGGTGATCCCATGTTTCAAATTGGCGAAACGTATGGCAGTCCAGAGTTGATCAGTTCATACGTTTCCAGTGGGCTACTGGATGCCCAGTTTGACTTTAATCTGTACGATGCAGCAGTGGATGCATTTGCCAAGGATCAGACAGATTTCAAAAATTTAGATCGGGTGATGAAAGAATCATTTAAATATTACGGCCATCACCACTTAATGGGAAATATTACCGGAAATCAAGATCGAGCTCGCTTCGTTTCTTACGCCGATGGATCGGTTAAGTTTGATGAGGATGCAAAGCTTGCCGGTTGGACAAGAGACATACAGAATAGAGGAGGTAAAGGTTTCAGAAAGATGGAACAATTGATGGCCTTTATTATGACGACACCGGGAGTGCCGTGTATTTATTATGGCGATGAAATAGGCATGCCGGGAGGTAATGATCCAGATAACCGAAGAATGATGCAATTTGATCAATTGAACAATGAGCAACGCAAACTCAAGTCAGCGGTTTCAAAACTAACGCACTTGCGCAGTAAACATTTAGCTTTGACCTATGGCGATACCTATGTGTTGCGTAACGATTCCGTTTTTGCCTATGTGAGGAAATATTTTGGTGATGTGGTATTGGTGGTTTTCAATAAAGCGGACCGTAATCCCAAAGACAGTGTTTGGTTGGAGTTGAATGTTCCATCGGATTGGATTAGAAAAAGTTTCCAAGGTGAAATGGGAAGTTTATTTAAAACAGAAGGAGGAAAGTGGTGGGTCAATTTATCGGGTAAGGGTTATGATGTCTTCACGGTAAAAAGTAGCAAAAAGCAAGGTCAGTCGGAGCTTTCACCTCGTCCAATGAATCCAGATATAAATTTGAATAAAGAGGAGAAAAAGAGCAGCCCGGCAGAGGACAAAAAGAAGTCTAACCCACTTCCAAGAAAGTTGAAATCAGCCGAATCACAGCCTGTTCCCAACAGAAAGCCGGATGAACGATAAAGTGGCACAAAACACCATTGCCGCAGTGGATGGTTATATTCGGTCTGCGCTAAAAGAGAGAGAAGAGAGGGAGCGAAATCAGTTGAGGCAGTGGATTTGGGAGGGCCTCTTTGACATCCCCGTTTTTCAAATTTCAATACGCGGGGAAGACAAATTAAGCGAGTCGGAGATTTTAAAGATTCACTTTGCTTTAAAGGCCTTGAAAAATGGAGAGCCTATCCAGTATATTGTGGGGCATGTTCCTTTCGGTGGATTGACTTTTCGTGTGAATCGTGCGGTTTTGATTCCCAGGCCTGAAACAGAGGAATTGGTTATCAAGTTGAAGGAAAAGGTGAGTGGAGACGGCCTGTCAGTGTTGGATGTTGGAACGGGTTCAGGATGTATCGCCATTACATTGAAAAAATGGCGACCTACCTGGAAAGTCACAGGCTGCGATATCAGTGAGGATGCTTTGAAAGTAGCGTCTGGCAATGCTCAATTGAATGGGGTTGAGGTGCAATGGTTGAAACAGGATGTGTTGCAATGGCCAATCATGGATGATCAATGGGATATTATCATCAGTAATCCACCTTATATACCTCAAAGGGAAATGGAGCAAATGGACAATAGTGTTATCGGATTTGAACCCCACATGGCTTTATTTACTCCAGATAGTGATCCTTTGCTTTTTTACAAAGCCATCCATCAAATAGCAGAAGAGAAATTGATGTCCAAAGGATGGATAGCGTTAGAGACTCATCATCATTTAGGACAGGAGGTAGCCGCGCTTTGGAATGATCAACAGCAATGGGAAGTAGTGGTCGAGTCTGATTTGCAAGGAAAAGAGAGATTTGTTTTTGTGCAAAGAAAGTTAACGACTTAACTTTACACCATGTCATTAATTGTTGCCCCCTCTATTTTATCCGCCGACTTTGCAAACTTGCAGAGAGATGTGGAGATGTTGAATCTTTCCACCGCCGATTGGATCCATGTAGATATCATGGATGGAATTTTTGTACCCAATATTTCTTTTGGGTTGCCTGTAACCCAGGCGATCAATCGACATGCTAAAAAACCGTTGGATGTTCATTTAATGATACAACATCCAGATCTTTATTTGGAGGATTTTCAAAAGGCGGGAGCGGCAATACTCACGGTACATTATGAAGCCTGTACCCATTTGAACCGCACTTGTGCAGCCATACGAAATTTGGGCATGAAGGCCGGTGTTGCGATCAACCCGCATACTCCTGTGGAGCTGTTGACGGATATTTTAGGTGAGATTGATTTGGTATTGATTATGTCGGTAAACCCTGGGTTTGGAGGTCAAAAGTTTATTGATAGGACCTATGGTAAAATTAGGACATTGAAAAGGATGATTACGGAGAGAAATTTATCGGTGTTAATAGAGGTGGATGGTGGAGTGAATACAGACAATTTCAGTGCACTATCTGAGGCCGGGGCCGATGCTGTAGTAGCCGGGAATGCGGTGTTTTCAGCAGCTAATCCTCTGCAAGTAATAGAGGATTTAAAAAAGTAAGCAACATGGCGAAGAAAAAAATGGAAGCTACACCTTTGTTGAAATTCAGGGTGATCATCGATACAGAACAAGATGTTTTTAGAGATTTGGAGATTGCTGCCGATCAAAATTTTATGCAATTGCATAAAGCTATTTTAAGCGCTTTTCAATTCACAGATGGCGAAATGGCTAGTTTTTATTTGAGTGATGAAAATTGGGAGAAAGGAATGGAGATACCTTTGATGGATATGGGAGAGGGACAAGTGGGAATGGAGAATACGGCTCTTTCAGAAATGGTGGTGGCTGTAGGAGACAAACTTTTGTATGTGTATGATTTTATGCGAATGTGGATATTCTATGTGGAGGTATTGGAACTGAAGCAAGGACTCATTACTGCAGGAAATCATCAAGTCACTTTATCTTTTGGTGAGGCTCCTAGACAAGAGGATAAGGAGATGGAAATGATGTTTGATGATTTGATGGTGGAAGAAAGTATCAATGAAGAATCGGATTCAGTGGAGGAGGAGGATGAGTTTGGATTTGGTGATGATGATCATTTTGATTCGAGCGAATTCGATGGATATTACGAAGAAAGATGAAAGGGATTCTTTTGCCCATACTGATTTTAGGACTTCTCTTTCAAAGTTGTCAAAGCCCTACATCGCATTCGGTTACTTCAGATATGATTCATTTCCCTGCCACCGCGTCCGGTGATATGGAGGATAGCGGTCCCGAAATCGTTTTTGATGAAGATACTTTTCATTTCGAAATGATGGCGGTAGGTACCAGTGTTCAGCACACGTTTCAATTTAAAAATACAGGTCATCGTCCTTTGATCATGGGTAATGTCCAGCCTTCTTGCGGTTGCACTGTGCTCAAAGATTGGCCTCAGTATCCAGTGCAACCAGGGGAGGCTAGTCAAATCACGGTGAGTTTTAACGCAACGGGATCAGAAGGATGGGTGGATAAAACGATTTTGGTATCCACCAATTGCGAGCCCAAAGATTATGTGCTGCATATTCAAGGAAACATCATTGGTTTAGAGGTGAAGGGGTCCCATACAAAATCAGGAGTTGAAATGAAAAGAGAGCGTTAATGATGTATTATTGCAAAAATTAAAATAAATGTTATGACAATTTTAGAGGAACAAGGAGCAGGTGGCGGGATGTCGATGCTGATCATGATGGGAGGAATGTTTGTGATCATGTATTTTTTTATGATTCGACCTCAAATGAAAAAAGCGAAGGAAGCAAAGAAATTCCAAGATTCTCTTGAAATTGGGGATAAGGTAATGACTTTAGGTGGTATACACGGAAAGATCGTGGAGATTGGAGAAACGGATGTGGTAATGGCGATTGATCAAGGCAGATTGAGAATTGAAAAAGCTGGAATTAGCGCCACCAAACAAATGGAAGTTCAAAAATAAAAGTAACATAAATTGAAATTACAATCATCATGAGAAAAGTTATGCTAATCGTGGCTTTGGTCTTCATCGCAGAAGGGATCATTGCCCAAAAAGAAAAAAGTGAAGTACTAGTCGCTTGGTGCGGTTCAAAGGAATTGAAAGAGGTGCGTTTTGGTTGTTTAGAGGAGTCACCCATGTTGATTTTCCTGGATGGAAGTGGCCAAAAGATGTTGGCCTATAAAATGGCTTTGATCAACAAGGCTGGAGATAAGTTGATTGCTGTTTCTAGCAATGGAAAGGCACCAAGAGAAATCATGATGACCGCTAGAATGTTTCGTCCTATGCAGGTTGAAATATTCGATGTCATCGTTTCTGATGGCGAGAACACGATGATTTTGGAGGAACGTTTCAAGTATCCCGTTGTGATGGAATAAGCAATTTTGAACATTCAACGAACACCATGGAGTTCGGGAAGAGGAAGACCATAATTTTGCACAAACAAAATTTATGTCTTCCTCTTTTGATTTAGAAGCCATTTGTTCCCAAGTTCGTCGGGATATTTTACGAATGGTACATGCAGTAAATAGTGGCCATCCAGGTGGAAGTTTGGGCTGCACAGAACTTTTTGTGTCGCTTTACTTTAGACACATGAATATCGCTCCTGCGAATTGGCAAATGGATGGTAAAAGCGAAGATTTATTCTTCTTATCCAATGGACACATTTCTCCAGTATGGTACAGTGTTTTAGCTCGTAGAGGATATTTCCCCACTCAGGAGTTGGCCACTTTTCGAAAGTTAAACACAAGATTACAGGGCCATCCCACGACACATGAACATTTACCCGGTATCAGAGTGGCAAGTGGCTCATTAGGCCAAGGTTTGTCAGTGGCTTTGGGAGCCGCTTTATCAAAGAAAATGAATGGGGAAAAATCTTTGGTTTATGTCTTACATGGCGATGGTGAGTTACAAGAGGGACAAGTATGGGAGGCCGCTATGTATGCAGCACACAACAAAGTAGACAATGTGATTGCTTTTGTGGATGTAAACGGCCAACAAATTGATGGACCCACCGATCAAGTTTTATCCTTGGGTAGTTTGCAGGATAAGTGGAGTGCATTTGGATGGGAAGTGTTGACGACAGAGGGTAATCATTTGTTGTCCTTAAATACCACCATTGATTTAGCAAAATCCAAAACATTCCAGCAGAAGCCGATTGTCGTGCTCATGACTACCTCAATGGGTAAAGGTGTTGATTTTATGGAAGGTACCCATAAATGGCATGGTGTGGCTCCAAACGACGAGGAGTTGGCCAGAGCCTTAGCTCAATTACCCGAAACCATTGGCGATTATTAAAAAACGAATATGTTAGAATTTACCTTACATCCCTCTCAAGATACCCGTTCAGGATTTGGCGCTGGACTTGCGGAATTAGGAAAAAGCCACGCCAATGTGGTAGCTCTTTGTGCAGATTTAACCGGCTCATTAAAAATGGATGCTTTTCAAAAGGCATATCCAGATCGTTTTTTTCAAGTAGGTATTGCAGAGGCCAATATGATGGGATTGGCGGCGGGCATGACCATTGGAGGGAAGATTCCATTTACTGGAACCTTTGCTAATTTTAGTACGGGAAGGGTATACGATCAAATTCGCCAAAGCATCGCTTACAGTGGAAAGAATGTCAAGATTTGCGCCTCACATGCAGGACTTACCTTGGGAGAAGATGGAGCTACTCATCAAATTTTGGAAGACATTGGTTTAATGACCATGCTTCCAGGAATGACGGTAATCAATCCGTGCGATTACAACCAGACCAAAGCAGCTACGATGGCCATTGCTGATTATGAAGGACCTGTTTACCTGCGTTTTGGAAGGCCAAAGGTGACCAATTTCACCCCAATTGAAAATTCCTTTGAAATAGGAAAAGCGTGGCACATACATGCGGGTAAAGATGTTACAATTATCGCTACCGGTCATTTAGTGTGGCCAGCAATTGAAGCGGCGCGCTCATTGGAAGCGCAAGGTGTATCTGTGGAGGTATTGAATATTCATACCATCAAACCCTTGGATGAAGAAGCAATTGTCAGAAGTGCGAAAAAAACCAATAAGGTAATTACTGCAGAGGAACACAATGTGATTGGGGGACTTGGAAGTAGAGTAGCTCAAACATTGGCTAAGCATCACCCTTGTCCGATCCAGTTTGTTGGTGTTCAAGATTCCTTCGGTGAATCAGGTACCCCTGACGAATTGATGAAAAAATATGGTTTAACGCCCAAGGGTATTATAGAAGCTTATCATCGGTTGAAATCGTTGTGAACTGGACGGACCGTTCAGTTCTGATTTATTTATTATTATTATTTTGAAACAGGCCATCCTTCGGGTTTTCCTGAGTGGGTCGAGTTTAGAGTTGAAATGGTTGAAACATTGAAGCTATCAAAGATGGATTTGTCCACCTTATAATTTGTCTTTCTTCTTTACTTCTGGATGGATGGTAAAAAAAAACGCAACCCGTAGATTGCGTTTTCTCTGTTTAGGTAATGGTCTGAAAAATCCATTAAGCAATGCTTAACTTCTTTTCCAAATCTTCAAGATATTTTCTGAAATGTTTGTCGGTCTCTTGCAAGTTGTTGACGGTGCGACAAGCGTGCAATACAGTAGCGTGATCTTTTCCTCCGCAATGCGCTCCGATAGAAGCCAAACTGGACTTGGTCATCTTCTTTGCAAAATACATGGCAATTTGACGCGCTTGAACGATTTCGCGCTTGCGTGTTTTGCTCTTCAATAATTCTATTGGTAGATCGAAATAATCGCAAACTACTTTTTGGATATAATCAATGCTGACTTCGCGTGCGGTATTCTTCACAAATTTGTCAATCATTTGACGAGCCAACTCGAGATTGATGTTTTTCTTATTCAATGAAGCTTGCGCAATCAGAGAAATAAGCGCTCCCTCCAGCTCGCGAATATTGGTGGTGATGCTGTAACCCAAGTATTCAACAACTTCTTCGGGAAGCTCAATACCGTCGGCATACATTTTTTTACGCAAGATGGCAATACGCGTTTCGAGTGATGGAACTTGAAGATCTGCACTCAATCCCCACTTGAAGCGTGAAAGTAGGCGTTGCTCCATTCCTTGCATTTCGACGGGAGGTTTGTCACTCGTTAAAATGATTTGCTTGCCTGTTTGATGAAGGTGATTGAAAATATGGAAGAAAACATCTTGTGTTTTTTCTTTTCCGCTGAAGAATTGAACATCATCAATAATCAACACATCCATCATTTGATAGAAGTGAGAGAAATCATTGACCGTATTGTTTTTTACCGCATCGATAAATTGATGGGTGAATTTTTCAGAGCTTACGTACAATACTGTTTTCTCAGGACTCTTCGCTTTGATTTCTAAACCAATGGCATGGGCCAAATGCGTCTTTCCTAATCCTACACCACCATAAATAAGCAATGGGTTGAAAGCAGTTCCTCCGGGTTTATTGGCTACCGCGAATCCTGCGCTGCGAGCCAAACGATTGCTATCTCCTTCAATGAAGTTTTCAAAAGAATAATTAGGATTCAAATTGGAGTCAACTTGAATTTTTCTCAATCCAGGAATGATGAATGGATTTTTAATAGGAGACTCTCCTAAATCCAATGGCATTGCAACGGGTGCATTCTTGGTGGCTTTTCTTTCGCTGGTAGGGACCTTGATGGTGTATGGATGATTGTTGTTGTCCATGATAATGGAATACTCCAATCTTCCCTCTGCACCTAATTCTTTTTTGATGATCTTTTTTAGCAAAGTAACATAGTGTTCCTCCAACCACTCATAAAAGAATTGTGAGGGCACTTGGATGGTCAAAATGCTGTTTTCTAGTTTAACGGGTTTAATGGGTTCAAACCAAGTTTTAAAACCTTGTGGGCTAACGTTGTCTTTTATTACTGATAAACAGTTGTTCCAAACTTGAAGTTGATCCTTTTTGGAGGCCATAGTGTAGTGCTAATAAAAATAATTTGTTCAGGTTGTTGAGTCAGTTATTCACAGACACCACGCAAAAAAAACAATAAAAAAGTGAAAAAAAAAAATTATTACTCTTGATTTGAAAGAATTTTTGATTAAGGGATTTTTGAATGTCACGAATCCCTTGTTTTTATTGGAGTTTTTATACGCATTTTTGTGGTTGATTCCAAGTAAAAAGTGGATTAAAAAGTGGAAAAATCAATATTTGTTGAAAGATGATAGAGCACCAAATAAATATTCGAGTGAGATATGCGGAGACGGATCAGATGCAATTTGTATATTATGGCAATTATGCAGCTTATTTTGAGGTGGCCCGTGTAGAGCTTCTCCGAAAAATGGGTTTGAGCTACAAGCAAATTGAAGAGATGGGAATTTGGATGCCTGTAATGGAGTATTATGTTCAATATAAAAATCCTGCACGATACGATGATGAATTAACGATTCATGTAATGGTGAAAGAGATGCCTTCCTCCAAAATGATTTTTGAATATGTTACGCATTGTGGAGATGTTATAATCAATACAGCGCTCACTACGCTGGTGTTTGTGGATCAAGAGAGTCAACGACCTGTTCGTTGTCCTCAACCTTTAAAAGCAGTAATTGAAAAAAACTGGATCCCTTCTCATTAAGGTAAGGGAAGGTATTGTCCCTCTCCGTTGTCATTCAGATCGAGTTCTATCGCTTGCCCTTGGTAATAAATATTGCCTGAATTGCTGATGTCGATATAGGTATAAGCTGCATTTTGAATATATATGTCTTGGATTGCGGATTGATTGCAAAAGAGTTTTTTGCTTTTCAAGTTCAATGCACGGATGATGCCTATGGATCCATTATAAATGCTCAATTGATTGCACGTGCCGTATAAGTCAACATCTCCAACACCGTATGGCATTTCAATATTAATGCTGTCGCAGTGAATATAAAAACGACATTGTGATGCGGCTTGTTGTTGATGGTATTCGAAATAAGCTTGACGCAATGTATCGCTTGTTTCGATGCTAACGGTGGATTGATCAAGGATAAAGGGAAATTCTGGGGCGTACACATGCACCTCGATGATATCCTTGTATGGCCGAATGATATTGCAAGTGTTTTGATTGGATATCGTGAGTTCATGTTGGTTGTAATTTAAATCAATTTCATTCAGTAGATTTTTAGGTCCTTTGATTTCAATATAGAATTGTGAGGATGGATGGAGTACATAAGCTAGATGATCCTGTAAAATCAAATGAGTAAAAGGAGCGATCGGCTTTGAAAGTTCGCCTATTGATCCCCCGATTTGCAGACAATCAGGAGCAGTGGGCTGGTTGCAACTCCACTCCAACAACATGAGCGTAAGACTTCCAATGATTATCTTCTGTAGAGGTCCCATCCAATTCCTATTTCTGCGTGATCTGCTTTTGCGAAATGTGTAAAAAGTGCGGCATAGACAAAGGCATGTTTCATTCCGTATTCATGACGATTTAAATTTCGTCTGATCGACAAACGATGGTATAACTTTCCATTATCTTTCCATGGCGAATAAAGGTAATAGCCTTGATGAATCGTAAACCAAGTTTTACCAAAAACGGTTTGGTATCCGATGTTCACTCCCCATTGCATGCATTGAAGATTGCTCGCTTTGATCCCTTTGTACTCCCACCATAATTTTTCTAAGGCCGGTTGATAAAGATAATCTATGCCTGCTACCCATCGATGTCGCTCATTGATGCGCTTGGCATAGGTCAATTGGGAGTTCCAAACGCCATACTTTTTTCCCAATGGTTGAAAGGTTTCTTTGGCTCCGGCAGATCCAATCCAGCTCAGGATTTGTGATGATTGATATGCGGGAAGAATATCTATGTAGTTATAGTTTCCTTGAGGAAGACTCATTCTTGGCTGAAGAGACAGCGTGAGCTGTATATTATTGGTGCCTAAATTGGGCAACTGATAAGCGCCATTGGATAAGTGAGTGACCCGAAGGCCTGTAAGAACATTGAATTTTCTCAAATGATATAACTCGTATTGCAAATGCAAAATCATTTCAGCATTGAAATGAGTGGAGATAATAGGGGCTTGATGATTCTCTTTCAAATCCCATATTTTAGTGGAATACCCAATTCCTAATCCATTTCCCCACCACCAATTTTTGAGATACTTGGGGAGGATTCGGCGATAGATGATGTATGCGAGACCTATTTGATAACCCAATTGCTTTGGATTCCCCGTTGTACTAAAATACAAATCCCATCCATCAATGGGTTGACGGTGATCCATTCTCCAAAAACGATGTGGAGGACGATGCAACATTTGAAGGGCACATCCTGCACTGTGTCCTTTGATTACATTTTGCATGGAAGACCGATGAGGAACGATACTGCCCACATTGATTCCTGGCGAAAAATGATATTTGCCCGTGGTGTCTCCTGTCACCCACGTTGGTTTGGATTGCGCATGGATACCTTCAACAGTGCAGACCAGCCAAATGATTAGGATTGCAAGAGCTTTTTCCATTGAGGTATTTGATGTTCAATCGAAAAATGTTGCTCATAGGCGAGGCGCGAAGAAGCGCTTTTTTGACTTCTCCAAGTAGCACTCTGAATGGCATTTTCCCAGAGCTCCGCCAATTCGGCGGAGTTATCTGGAGTGAAAGTATCACCACATTGATTTTGCTCGATCAAGAATTTTGTTCCACCTGTATTGGCGCCTAAAATAGGAAGACCTGCACGCATGGCCTCTATGGTGACCATGCCAAAGGTTTCCTTTAAACTAGGGATAATAAACAAATGTGAGTCCGCGTAAAAATCGGTCAATTGATATTGAAATTTTTTAAAGTGAATGACATTTTGTAAATCCCAGTGACGAACTTTTTTCTTAATGTCTTTCTCATATTCCTCACCTTCTCCAGCGGTGGATTCACCGATAAAAGTCAATTCTAATTGTGGATAGCGATGATGCAATATCTGAAATGCATTTACCACGACATGCTGGTTTTTTTGTGGATCCCATCTTCCGATCACCAACGTCTTAAAAACACCATTTTGATAAGGAGTACTTTGCGGAGCATCTTGTAATGCAAGGGGAATGATTTGAATGCGCCTTTCCGGAAAATGGGTGAAGGTTTTTACTTGATCGGCCAATTCCTCAGAGAGACAAATCCATTGATTGATTTTCTTAAATCGCCAAGTGTGAATAGGATCTTTTTTTGCATGAGCCAATTGCATTCCTTGATGATAGAGCAATTTGATTTTATTACCACTCCACCATTTGGCCCAAGCCATGGTGTCCAAATCTCTGGGATCTCTGAACCACCACCAATCGATGTTCAATGATCGGTGATAAGAGGCTATCTTTTTTGCACATTTCCAATCCCAGTATCTCTTGTTTCTCTTGACCAAGTGATATTCTAAATGTGATTCTTTACATGCTTGCTCAAGAGGTGAGTTTGCTACACAGAAAAAAAGCACATCGAACCCTGCGCTTTTCATATACTGCGCATAACGAATACTATTCAGCTCTAAACCACCTTTGCTTAATGAGGAACTGTAAAATGCGATTTTCATGCTTTTGATTTTCAATCAAAAATATCGTGCATCATCAGCGCCTCTGATAATTCTCCTGCGGCTTTTAAGTCGCCATTTTTTTTGGCCAATCGCTTTCCATCCAAGAAGGCATCCACCGCTTTTTCTTGTTCTCCCATGACTTCGTATGCCTTACCCAACTGGTAGAATGTGGGTAAATAGTGGGGATGTGATTGAACCAATTTTTCGAAAATCTCAACAGCGGCTGAAAAATTTTCCTCCTTCTGATGTTCTAGGGCCAATGCATACCAAAGGAACGGATCATGCGGCTGAGATTGAAGCATGTTTTCAATCCACTTTTTTCTATTTTCCATTATGGTCTTCCACAGAAACGGTTAATCCTAGTGTCGAAAGAATATGATGGAAATGCAGCACTTTTTCCATGTTGTCATTTTTTACCACACATTTTCCTTTGTAGTGAACAATGAAAGCGCATTGTTCAGCTTGCAAAGGTTCAAAATCCAGAACGCTTACCAATGATTGAATCACATGTTCAAAGGTGTTGAAATCATTGTGTAAAATCAGCGATGCGGTTTTATTCTCGACGGTGTCGGTATTTTCTAGGTACTGTTCTTGAAACTGTTCCATAATCAATTCTGCTGAGCGAAGATAAAGCGAAAAAATAAAATTTCCATTGGATAATATGACTTCTATTATTTTTGTTGGATATGAAAGCAAATCGTTTTTTGATTTTGAGTGGGTTGGTGATGAACTCCATTTTTTCTATTGGGCAAGTACAAAAATCTTATTGGGAAGATAAGTTCAAGCAGTTAGGCCCAGAGTTGGCAACACCCAATGAGCAGCGCACGGCAAGTGGAGCGCCAGGTGTACGTTATTGGCAGCAGCAGGTAGATTACAAGATGAATATTCGCATCGAAGATGCTACGCAGAAATTGTATGGTGAAGAGTGGATCACCTACCACAATCTTTCACCGGATGGATTGACTTATTTGTGGGTACAACTCGATCAAAATAACATGGCTATTGAGAGTGATGCCCAAAAAATTGAGCAGAACCGAATCAATGATAAGATGAGTGCCAATGACATCAAAGATCTTCAACCTTGGTATGATGGTGGATTTAAAGTGATGGAGGTAAAGGATAAGGCGGGAAAGGATTTGCGGACCACCATCAACCAAACCATGATGCGCATTGACTTGCCCTTCACCCTAAAGCCAGGGGAGTTGTTTTCCTTTAAAATCAAATGGTGGTATAACATCAATGACCGTATACGTTTGGGTGGTAGAAGTGGGTATGAATATTTTGAACAAGATAAGAATTACCTCTACACCATGGCGCAGTTTTATCCCAGAATGGCGGCGTACATGGATTATTGCGGTTGGCAAAACAAACAGTTTTTAGGCGCTGGAGAGTTTACTTTGGATTTCGGAAATTATGAGGTAAATATCACCGTTCCAGAAGATCACGTAGTAGCGGCAACTGGCGAGTTACAGAATGCTAAAAATGTTCTAACCGCCGAGCAGATGACTCGTTTTGAAAAGGCCAAGAAATCTTATGATGCACCGGTGTTGATCATTACCCAACAAGAGGCAGAGGCCAATGAGAAGACCCCCGCGAGTCAAGAAAAGACTTGGACTTTTAAGGCCAATAATGTGAGAGACTTTGCTTTTGCCTCATCGCGCAAGTTTATTTGGGATGCGATGGCCGTGAAGTTGGAGCATCACTCGCCCTTGGCCATGAGCTTTTACCCCAAAGAGGGCAATCCTTTGTGGGAGCAATACAGTACAAGAGCGGTGGCGCATACCCTCAAGGTGTATAGCAAATACACCGTGGAATATTCTTATCCAGTGGCACAATCCATCCATTCCAAATGGATTGGTATGGAGTATCCCATGATTTGCTTCAATGGGGGTCGTCCAGAGACCGATGGTACTTATTCAGAGGGGACGAAATATGCCACATTGGGAGTGATCATTCATGAGGTGGGGCATAACTTTTTTCCCATGATCATCAATAGTGATGAGCGTCAATGGACCTGGATGGATGAAGGATTGAACACATTTGTACAATATCTCGCCGAGAAAGAATGGGATGCGAATTATCCCACCAGAAGAGGTCCTGCAAGAAATATTGTGGATTATATGAAAGGGGATAAATCCAAAATGTCGCCTATCATGACCAATAGCGAAAGTATTTATCAATTTGGAAACAATGCCTACGGCAAGCCTGCCACTGGACTCAATATTCTTCGCGAGACCATCATGGGTCGTGAGTTGTTTGATTATGCGTTCAAAGAATATTGCCGCAGATGGGCATTCAAACATCCTACACCGGAGGATTTCTTCAGAACCATGGAAGATGCCAGTGCTGTGGATTTAGATTGGTTTTGGAGAGGGTGGTTCTATGGAACAGACCATTGTGACATGGCGTTGAAGGAGATCAAACTTTTTGTTTTAGACTCAGAAAATCCAACGGTAGAAAAAGCGAAAGACCAGAAGACGAAGATGGATGCGCCCGCAGATATTAGTCTCAGAAGAGATCGTGAAGAAGGAATCAAAACATTGTTGGAGTTAGATCCTGCAACGCGTGATTTTTATAACTCTTTCGATCCATATAAAGTAACCAAATCTGATCAAAGAAATTACGATGAGTTTCTGAAGTCACTTTCAGCAGAGGAAAAGGCATTATTAGATGCAAAGAAATATTATTATCAGATTACGGTGGAAAATGTTGGCGGGCTCATCATGCCTTTGATTTTTGAATTCAGATTAGAAAATGGAACCGCACAGCAATTTAAGATCCCCGCTGAAATTTGGAAGATGTCGGAGCCAACGGTTACCAAAGTATTTGTGCTGGACGCCCCTGCCAAGGAGATTGTATTAGATCCTTTATTGGAAACTGCCGACGTTGAATTAAATAACAACTTTTGGCCAGCCAAAGTAGTTCCATCACGATTTGATCTTTTCAAAGAAAAACGCGGAAGAATGCAGGAGGAGAATGAAATGCAAAAAGCAAAAAAGGAGAATCAATGAGGTAGGTTTTCCACTGCCTCGATTTCAATTTCTACCATGAAAGGTGCCGCCTCATACACTCCCATTTTGGGTTGAATACTGTATTGGTAGTTACCGTGCTCTGGATAAACGTGATGTTGGTCGAGCATGATATCGAAATTCAAATAATCCAATGCTTTGTCTCCATTGAAAGTACCGTCTGCATTTCTCACCACTACTTCCAACTCATGTGAGACTTTATGCCCATCTGGAAAGGTCTCTACCCATTCCAAAGGAATTTTGTCAAAAGGGTAGTGGACAGCGCATTGTAAATCGGCCTTTAAGGTGTACGAAAAATCATTTTTCTGAATCTTCCAGTTCCATTGCAAAGGATCTTTCCAAATCATTTCTTGCCCAAAATCATGTTGGAAAGAAAAATGCTGTCCACTTTGACATCCCAGTCCAATGATCAGCAAAGTAGCCATCCATATTTTATTTCTTTTCATAGTCTAGATTGTATTCGTGAAGGAGATTTCCTTTTGTGTCGTGGAAAGTCACTGAGATTTTTCTTTCCTTTCTAGGACCGGAGACGTGGAGCATGGCAAAATTTCTTTGCGTGATTTCTGTTCCCGCCACTCGGTATTCATTTTTTTCGTCTTTCATATTTCCTGGGCCTGAGGTAAGTGGCGACGAAGTGACATCATAAATGGGAATTTGATTTTCGTCATATTTACTGATTTCGCCGAAATGACGATCACCCGTTAAGAAAAGGATTTTTTTACCGGTGTTATTGAATTGGTGCAAAAGATAGCTGCGCTCTTCGGCAGAGTTGGAAAAGTTTTCATACACCTGAGCTGAGTTCAAGAACTGACCGCCAATACAAATTACCTGATAGCTCGCGTTGCTGGTGAGCAGCGCATTGATGAGCCATTCTCTTTGTGCCTCATCTAAAATCTGTGCCCCATGCGGTACCGAAAGGAATGGAGTGTGATTGTATTGAGGCGCTGTTCTGTGAAAGCGATTATCCAAAAAGAAGAAGTCGATATCTCCAATGCGTACCATGGAGCAAATGCCTTTGGAGTTTTCTATTCCGGTTGTAGGGTTACACCAGAAATGTTGGAAAACATCGAGACTGGTGTTTTTTAAAACAAAGCTTCCATTGCTGTCATTAGGTCCAAAATCATGATCATCCCATATGGCATAATGCGGACATTGGGTCCAAAGTTTTTGAAGTGCTGGATGCGTTCGGCTCTTTAAATAACGGTTGACCATTCCTGCTTGACTATCCCAATCGCCTTCTCGGAAGTACACGTTATCTCCCAACCAAATCATGGCATCGGGATTTTTATCCGCAATGCTATTGAAAATCTCATCTTCTCCACCATAGCTTTTGCCAGGGCGATCAAAATCGGCATCGTTGATATAAGCGCAACTGCCAAAAGCAATATGCATGGTGGGTGGATCTGTGCGCCATTCCCAAAGTGTTTGGGTGGTAAAGGTTCCTGAAATTTTTTGATTGATTTTGAATTCATATTTCCTTCCAGGTGTGAGCAGACTAAGATGAAAAGTCCCGCAATAGCCAAAGGCAGAATCGAGTCCAATAGATGCTTTAGCTGCACTCACAGGGTTGCCACTCGGCCAATATTCAATAGCGGCCATCTTCATCTCTGATTCATGATACCAGATTTGGGCATCTCTTTTTCCAATGCTGCCTAAAATGGCATATCCATTCTTTGACTGAGCTGAAATTGAAACA
>Ga0169931_10000441_pt1 | contig 68306 bp, 57 predicted proteins | sample Kivu_15m_20L_FD_129675 | JGI IMG/M metagenome (GOLD analysis project Ga0169931, IMG submission 129675) | Freshwater microbial communities from Lake Kivu, Western Province, Rwanda to study Microbial Dark Matter (Phase II) - Kivu_15m_20L... | ecosystem: Environmental > Aquatic > Freshwater > Lake... | reverse complement strand
GAGGCTTTCTTTCATCAGTCGTGGCTCCATCGGCCACGGTGTCCTCCTTTATGAGGCATCGACTCTCTCCAGCTACCCCGGTCTCTCCCCTCTCGGTGTCCTTTTCAATGAGGCACTGCGATGGCGTAGTCCGTAAGAATTAATTCTTGGCAAAGCTGGCCGCGTTTCATATTTTCACGGCGTTAATCGAGGACGCCTAAGAACAGACGTCAGAACCACCCGAACCGCCACCCGGCATTCCCTCAACCTTGTCAAACCATGGACCTCAACGAACTGCTGAAGTACGCCGTCGAGTATGGCGCCTCCGATCTTCACCTCACTGTTGGACGTCCGCCCATGGTCCGCATCAACGGTAGGCTCGCTGTGAGCGGTTTTGAAGAGGTGCTGACTCCCGAGGCCACCCAATCCTTGATGTACAGCATCCTGAACGACGAGCAGAAGAGCAAGTTCGAGGCGGAAAACGAGCTCGATATGTCCTATCGCATTCCCGGCGTCTCGCGCTTTCGCGTGAACATCTTCCGCCAGCAGGGTCGCGTGGCGGGCGTGTTCCGCACGATCGGTGAAACCATCAGGTCGATGGAGGAGCTCGGGCTTCCCGAATCCGCCTACGCCTTGGCGCGGCTTCCGCGCGGCCTAGTCTGTGTGACCGGACCGACCGGCAGCGGCAAATCGACGACGCTCGCCGCCATGATCCATCTGATCAACCAGGAGCGTGAGTGCCACATCGTGACGATTGAGGATCCGATCGAGTTTGTGCATAAGCACCTCAACTCCACCATCAACCAGCGGGAGCTTGGCTCGGACACGCTTTCATTCCCGCGTGCTTTGAAGAGCGTCCTGCGTGAAGACCCGGATGTCATTCTCGTGGGAGAAATGCGTGACCTGGAGACCATCGCTGCGGCACTGACGCTCGCGGAAACGGGGCATCTCGTGCTTTCCACGCTGCACACCCAGGATGCGGCCCAGACCATCGACCGCATCATCGACGTCTTCCCGCCGTATCAGCAGGAGCAGATTCGCGTGATGCTCGGCGGCACGCTGAAAGGTGTCATTTCGCAGATCCTCATTCCGCGTGCCGACGGCGAGGGGCGGGTCGCAGCTCGCGAATTCCTCACAGTCACCCCGGCGATCGCCAACATCATCCGCGAGGGTAAAACGCACCAGATTTACTCCGCCATCCAGACCGGCTTCAAGGAAGGCATGGCCACGATGGACCGTTCGCTGGGCGAACTTTGCAAAGACGGCCTGATCACGGAGGAGGAAGGCATGAGCAAGGCCACCCACTTCGACGAGTTCAGGCGCTTTGCCGGGATCGGAAAATCACATTCATGAATGCCGACGATCTAAAGAAGATTCCCCTGTTTCGTGACCTGAGCCAGGCCACGCTGCAAAGACTGGGCGAGGTCGTGGAGTCACAGACGCTGTCCGATGGCGACACCATTTTCAACGAGGGAGACGCCGGCAACGCGGTTTACTTCATCGCCGAGGGTGCGGTGAAGGTCGAAAAGCGCATCGAAGCCAGCGGCACCGAGGCGAAGACGCTCGCCATTCTCGGTGCAGGCGATTTTGTCGGCGAGATGTCGCTGTTCGATGGAAAGCCGCGTTCCGCCGCTACCGTGGCCCTCGGTGCGACCACGGTGTATCGTGTGGGGCGCGACACGTTTGACGCCCTCGTGAAATCAGACAGCGTGGTGGCGGCTGGATTGCTCTTTGCCATCATCAACACCTGCAACGGGCGCATCCGCTCGCTGAACTCCAAAGTGATCGTCTATCACGAGATCGGCAAGGCCATCGGCGAAGGCCGTGACCTGCAAGCGCTGCTGGACATCGTTCTCAAACAACTTGTCAACGCCACCGCCGCTGAATCCGGCGCCCTTCTTCTGAAGCAGGAGTTTTCCGAGCATCTGGAGTTGCGCAGCCAAGCCGGATTGTCCCTGAGTGCCGAGGAACTCGACAAGATGTCGGAAGGCGTGGGTGTGCTGGCCAACGTGACCACCAATCGCGAGGTTCTGCTCATCAAGGACATCGCCAGCGAAGAATCCTGCAAAGATCTCCCTCGCTGCGGCATCGAAAACACCTCCATGATCCTGCAACCGGTGCTCGCCGACGGCACCTTGCTGGCGGTGATCATCCTGGGTCATTCACAGATAGGCCGCTTCAATCTCGATGACGTGAATCTCTGCGCCAGCGTCGCCAGTCAGGCAGGTCAGGCCATTCTCAATTTCCGCCATCGCGAGGAAGAATCCGCCCGGTCACGTCTGGGTCGCAAGTACGTGAAATTCTGACCCCGACGCCGGTGGTGGCGGGGCTGACTTTGTTTCAATAAAGATCAAAGACGGGGCATGAACTGCTGGCGCGGAACCACGCGGAGCCGTAGATTTTCGCTCCCCTCTTTCATCATCCCCTTTTCCTCATGTGCGGCATCGTTGGTTACATCGGCAATCGTCAGGCCAGTTCCATCCTTCTCGACGGTCTTCGTCGTCTCGAATATCGCGGGTATGACTCCGCCGGCGTCGCTCTTTGCGGTGCCAGCGGCCTGCACATCGTGAAAAAGGCTGGCCGCATCGACAACCTGCGCCAGGCCGTCGATGAGGTGAAGCCGGAGGGCACGATGGGCATCTCCCACACCCGCTGGGCCACGCATGGCCCGGCCACAGACGAAAACGCGCACCCGCATCCCGACCAGGGCGGCAAGCTGGTGCTCGTGCACAACGGCGTGATCGAGAATTACCAGACGCTGCGCGACCAGCTCACGGCCAAAGGTCACAAGTTTGTCTCCCAGACCGACACCGAGGTGCTCTCGCACCTTGTCGGCACCTATTTCGACGAGTCGAAGGAGAAGGACGGCACCCAGCGCCTCGTCAACGCGGTCAAATCCGCGCTCAGCAGAGTCAAAGGCACCTACGGCATCGCCGTGATGCATGCGGACCTGCCCGGCGTGATCGTCGGCGCGCGCCTGGGCAGCCCTTTGATCATCGGGCTCGGCAAAAACGAGCACTTCCTCGCCAGCGACGTGGCAGCAGTGGTCAATCACACGCGCGATGTCGTCTATCTCAATGACTACGACATCGTCATCATCACGCGGGACAGCTACGACGTGCAGTCCCAGGGCGGTGCGGCGGAGGTGAAGGTCAGCCGCGTGGAATTCAGCGCCGATGACGCGGAGAAGGGCGACTTCCCGCACTACATGCTCAAGGAAATCTACGAGCAGCCGCAAAGCCTGCGCAACGCCATGCGCGGCCGTCTTTCCCGCGATGAATGCACCGCCATACTCGGCGGCCTGAACATGACGCCGCGTGAGCTGGCTCAAATTGACCGCATCATCCTCGCCGGCTGCGGCACGGCGTATCACGCCGCGATGGTGGGCGAGTACTTGATCGAAACGCTCGCCCGCGTGCCCACCGAGGTCGAAATCGCGAGCGAGTTCCGCTACCGCAACGTGCCGGCGAACAAGAACACGCTGCAGTTCGTCATGAGCCAGAGCGGCGAGACCATCGACACGCTCGCAGCGATGCGTGAAGGCCAGCGCAAAGGCATCCGCTGCCTCGGCATCGTGAACACCGTCGGCAGCACCATCGCCCGTGAGAGCGACGGTGGCGTTTACATCCACGCAGGACCGGAGATCGGCGTCGCGGCGACCAAAACCTTCACTTCACAGGTCACCATCCTCACCTTGCTGAGTTTGCTGCTTGGCCGCATCCACCACCTTTCCAGCGTCGATGGGTTGGAGATGATCGATCAACTCGAAGCGCTGCCAGACAAGATCACGACCATCTTGAAGCAGGCCGACAAAATCAAGAGCATCGCTGAGAAGCACTGCCACGCCGAGGGCATGCTCTTCATGGGCCGCCAGGCGAATTATCCCGTCGCGCTCGAAGGCGCGCTGAAGATGAAGGAAATCAGCTACATCTACGCCAGCGGTCATCCGAGCGCTGAGCTGAAGCACGGCGTGATCGCCTTGGTGAAGCCGGACATGCCCAGCGTGTTCATCGCCCCCGGCGATGCCGTGTTCGACAAGAACGTGAGCAACATCGAGGAAGTCCGCGCCCGCAAAGGCCCGGTCATCGCCGTGACCACCGAGGGCCGCACGGAGCTGGAGCGCATCACCGACGACGTGATCTACGTACCGGACTGCCCCAGCTACCTCACCCCGATCCTGAACGTCATTCCGCTGCAATTGCTCAGCTACTACACTGCCGTGGCACGCGGCTGCGACGTGGATAAACCGAGAAACTTGGCGAAAAGCGTCACAGTTGAGTAATACTGTGCTCGCATGCCTGCCAGCCTCTCCCGGATTCGCCACACGATCAGCCTCCTCATGCTCGGGTGTTGTTTGAGCACGGTTGGAGCCCAGGAACCTGCCCCCGCCATCGAAAATCCCGCGCCACCGGTCGTCACTGAGCCAAGTGCCGCCGATTTTCTCGACGCGGTCGGCAACCACACCAAGGCGCGCTGGCGTCTCCTCTTCCGCGGACCACCCCCCACGCCGCCAGCGGATCGTTCACGCGCCGCGCTGATCCTCGGCACGTTGATTGCTGACAGCTTTCTCATCCTGCAGGCCGGCGACGCGCAGCAGTTCCGCAACAACAACCAGGATGTGCTCGCCTACTGCCGCACGCTCGGCCTTGGCGAGAAGCTCACACCGCGCCTCATGACGCAGGGAAACCTGGCCGAGCAGACCGCATGGAAGGAGCTCCGGCAGGCACTTGTCGATGGCCATCAGGAAGCCCTCCGCCTGCTGCGTGAGCAAAAAGACGAAGATCTCGCGCTGCTCATCGACATCGGTGTCGGCCTTCGTCTCCTCGAAATTGTCTCCGCAATCATTATCGCCGCGCCAGAGAGCGACATGGGCCCGCTCGGTCGTGAATCGCCGCCTTTGCTAAAGCTTCTGCAGCAGGACTTCACTCTCATCACGGCCGAGAAGCGTGAGCTGCCGCTCCTGACACGCGTTTGCGCTGTGATCGATGAAGCCTGCGCTTCGTGGCGGGATCTCGACAAAACAGTGATCACGCAGGCGCAGGCCGTAAAGACGAACGAAAAGGTCAAGGGGCTGATGCAGGAGCTCATCACGAAGTAATCCCGATTCCGGCGCGAGAATGTCTCCACGCATCCTCATCATCGGCCAGGGGCTCGCTGGAACCGCGCTCGCATGGCGCTTGTGGCAGCGCCGCGTGCCGTTTGTCATCGTGGATCGCGACGAGCCGCTCACCAGCTCAAAAGTCGCCGCGGGTTTGATCACGCCCATCACCGGCATGCGCCTCACCCTGAGCTGGCGCTACGCGATGTTTTATCGTGAGGCACTGGTCTTCTACCGCGACTGCGGCAAACGATTGCAGCAGCGCTTCTTCTTCCCGCGAGGCTATGTGCGCCTGCTGAAGGATGAAAAGGAGCTCGCCAAATGGGACAAACGCCGCCGCGATCCCGACATGCCGCCCTTTCTGCATCCGCGTGAGCCCAAATTGAGCGCCGAGGTGTTTCGCGATCCACAAAACGGCTTTCAGCAACGCCACGCCGCATGGCTCGACACCACCGCGTTTCTACAGGCCAGCCGTCGCTTCTTCGAATCGCTCGAAGCATGCCTCAAAGCCGACGTCCGGCCCGAGGACGTGCATGACGATGCCGAGGGCGTCACTTGGAACGGCCAGTGCTTCTCCCACGTCATCTGGGCGCAAGGCTGGAGTGCTGCGAAGCACCCGTTGTTCGACTGGATGCCGTTTCAATCCGCGCTTGGCACGATTCTCACCGTCAAAGCCGATCTTCGCGGCGAAAAACGCATCGTGAACCGCGGTTGCTGGCTGCTGCCACGCAAAGATGGCACCCTGCGCGCCGGCTCCACCTACGACTGGACCTTCAGCGATCCGAACACCCCTTCCCCCGAACACGTTCAGCATCTTGAAGCCACGATGAACACGTTATTGAGTGCGCCCACAGAAGTCATCGCCACGCAAAACGCCGTGCGCCCCATCATCAAAGGCCGCCAGGCCCTGATGGGCACACATCCAGCCCATCCACGCGTCGCCTTTCTCAACGGGCTCGGCTCCAAAGGCTCGTTGCGTTCCCCGTGGCTAGCACGTCATCTCATCGAACATCTGCTTGATGGTGCCGCCATCGACGCGGAGATGGATTTGCAGCAGAACTCGGTATGAACAGCGACCTCAAACCTCATCTCTCCAGCCCGAACGGCGGACTGCCGTCATCGGTGCTGTGGGCGCAGTTGATCTTGAAGGATCGTCTGCGGCCCGGCGATGTCGTCATCGATGCGACGATGGGAAACGGGCATGACACGTTGTTTTTGACCGAGTGCGTCTGTCCGGGCGGTCATGTGTTCGCGTTCGATGTGCAGGAGGCGGCCTTGATCGAAACGCGGAAGCGTGTGCCGGCCGAGATGACGACGCTGATTCATGCCGGGCACGAAACGATGCGCGCCCATCTGCCCGCGGAGCTGCATGGCAAGCTCAGCGCGGTGATGTTCAACCTCGGCTACCTGCCCGGCACGAACAAAACGCTCATCACACACACGGAAACGACGATGATTGCCGTGCGTGAGGCGCTGGAACTGCTGAAGCCATCCGGGCTGCTCACCATCACCGTGTATCCTGGGCATGAAGGCGGGGCTGAGGAGGGCCGCCACATCGCCGAATGGGCCGCGTCGCTCGATTCGCGGCGTTTTGAGGTGCAGCACCTGCGTCCCGTGAACCGCGCCGCATCGCCACCGGAGCTGTGGGTGGTGTGGAAGCGCGGGTGAGTACGTTGTTCACGCTTAAGCGTGTCTGGACTCTCGCTTAAGCGTGAACAACGTACCAAGAGCGTCTTGCGAAGACCAAGTTCACCGCCTAGCTGGGACACGCGCATGTCGAACCTCGACTTCCTCAGCATTCTCTCCGTGGCCGTGCCGGTCTATCTCACGATGGCGGCCGGAGCGATGTCACGGCGCTTGGGTTTGTTGAAACCGGAGGCAGACACGAGCCTCATGAAGCTCTCCGTGATGCTGCTGACTCCGGCGCTCATCATCGAACGTGTCGTCGGCAATGCGTCGGTGATGAAAGTCGGCCCGGTGCTCTTCGCCTCTGGTTTGGGCTTCACGTTGGTCGCCATCGGCATCGCGTTCACGTATTTCATCGCGCCATTCATCGGTTTGAAGCGCGGCGAGGGACGCCGCACCTTCAGCGTGGCCTGCGGATTGCAAAACTACGGCTTCGTGGCCATTCCGCTCGTCACGGCCTTGTTTCCGGACAAGGGCACGCTCGGCGTGCTGTTCACCTTCACACTCGGCGTCGAGATCGCCTGCTGGACGGCCGGTGTCGGCATGCTGACCGGCTTTGACAAGGCCCCGTGGCGTCTCGCGCTGAACGCGCCGGTGATCACGATCCTCGTTTCCCTCGCATTGAACTTCACCGGCTGGCATGTGCATGTGCCGCAGGTGGCGCACAATACCTTCGCCATGCTTGGCGCGTGCGCAGTGCCGCTGGCCGTCCTGTTGATCGGCGCATCCATCGCCGACATCTGGGGCCAGGGTGCGCTGCAGTGGAAGGTCGCAGTGCTCAGCCCGATTCTGCGGCTGGGGATCATCCCGCTGGCGTTTCTCGCCGCGGCTTGCTGGCTGCCGGTGACGCAGGAATTGAAGCGCATCCTCGTCGTGCAGGCCGCCATGCCCTCCGCCGTGTTCAACATCATGATCGCGCGCATGTATGGCGGTCACGCACCCACGGCGGTGCAGGTCGTGATCGCCACCACGGTCGTCAGCTGCGTCACCACGCCGCTCGTCATCGCCTGGGGGCTGAAATGGGTGAATGGTTGATCAAATCTCCGCCTCAGGCCGTCCAAAGCCCCATCCCTGCTGCCATGCACTCATTCACGCGCCTCCTGCTGGTCCTGCTGCCCGCGATTTCGTTCTCCCACGCGGAGGTGGTGAAAAAAACCACGCCCGAGCCGAAGGAAGAGGTCAAGAAAGACACGCCGCCGCCCGCCGCCGTCTCCACAGTCAGCATCGACGACCTCAGCGGCTTCGAGACCTATCCGAAGCAGGTGCAGAGCCTCGTGCAAAGTGCGCTGGCACTCACGCGGCTCGAACTCGGCTATCTCTTCGGCTCTCACGAGCCAAGCAAGGGCGGCATGGACTGCTCCGGCACCGTTTATCACGTGCTGAAGTTCCAGGGCTTGAAGGACGTGCCGCGCCAGTCGGACGAGATGTGCCAGTGGGTGGAAAAGAAGACGCAACTCCACCTCACGCCCACCGCCACGAGCTTTGACAGCACGGAATTCACCGATCTGAAACCCGGCGACCTGCTGTTCTGGACGAACACCACCGAGACGAAGCGCAAGCTGCCCGTCACGCACGTCATGATCTACCTCGGAAAGCTCAAGAAGACCGGCAAACCCACCGTCTTCGGCGCCAGCGACGGCCGCAGTTTCGCCGGCCAGCGCCGCAGCGGGGTAAGCGTGTTTGATTTCCATCTGCCGAAGGCGGAGAGCACGACGCGCTTTTACGGCTACGGCCCGGCACCAGGCCTGCAGCCCGTGGAAGCAAAACCCGTCATCGCTACGACCACGCCGCCGCCCATCGAAAAACCTGCGCCAACACCTGCTCCCGCCGCCCCACCTGCCGCAGCCGAAAAACCTGCCGTGACCAAGGAGGAAGTGCGCAAGGCTGTCGCCAGCGTCCCGGGGGCGAAAGCTGAAACGAAGCCGGAGCCAAAGAAGACCGTCGTGGCTGAGACCAAACCCAAGGAGACACCCACGGTAAGCACGAAGCCGAAGACCACGACGGTGAAGAAATCATCCCCGCCTTCCACGACCACGACAAAAAAGAAATCCACACCGCCACCGCCGCCAAAGAGCGAGATCGAGCGGAAAATCGACAACGCCGTCAACTCCGTGCGGCGTTTTCTCGGCCGCTGATCACTGCAGCCACTCGTCGCGATGCGCGGCGACGAACTCGTCGTCATTCAAATGCGGATACGCACGATGGACACGATCGATCTCCTCCATCTGGCCCGGACTGAGCGTTTCGTGCTCGTCGAGGCACCAGAGGCCTTCGAGAAGGCCCTGGCGACGCAGGATTTCATGCAGACCGGCGATGCAGCCGCGAAAGCCGTTCGCCGCATCGAAGAAGGCTGCGTTGCTATCAGTCACTTCGATGCCGAAGCGCAGCAAATCGGGCGTGGCGTCAGCATGGCGGCATTTCTCCAGCAATTCGACCGCACGCCGCGTCCACACCGACCAATGGCCGAGCAGACCGCCGACGATGCGGCGCTCCTTGCCAGCAAATCGATACGGCGTGAGGAAATCGGCCACGATGCTGTCGTCGTTGCCGGTGTAGAGCGCGATGTCATCGCGCCCGGCTTCGATCACAGCGCGAACGACATCGATCGTCTGATAGCGGTTGAACGGCGCGATCTTGATGGCGATGACGTTCTCGATCTCGGCAAAACGCCGCCAGAATGAATGACGCAGCACGCGCCCGCCGACGCTGGGTTGCAGATAAAAGCCCACGACGGGCAGCACGTCGGCCACAGCACGGCAATGCGCGATCATTTCGTCCTCAGACGCATCTCGCAACGCACCGAGACTCAGCAAGCCCGCGTGATAACCGAGCGAACGCAGCAGCCCGGCCTCGCTCACAGCTTGTTTTGTGTCTCCACAGATACCGCCGATGCGAACGAGCGGCTTTGCGACGCGATCCATCTCTTCTTGGGCCAATTCGAGCACCGGACGGAACAAGCCGATTCTCGGGTCGCGAATCGCAAACTGCGTCGTGTGCACACCCACGGCGAGACCACCAACGCCCGCGGCGATGTAGTAGCGCGCGAGTGCCCGCTGCCGCCGTTCGTCGAGCTTGCGCTGCGCTGTGAGCGCCAGCGGATGCGCGGGAATGGCGATACCTTGTTGCAAATGGGCGCGAAAATCGAAGCTGGCAGATTCGGTGAGGCTGGCCATGATGAGTGCGAATCTTGCCTCATCGAACACGGTTTGCCATGATCCGATGGTTGTTTTCATTACCCGCCGCCCTGCTCTACGGCTTTGCCACCGTGACCTTGTGTGCCGAAGGGAGCCGAGCGGGAGAGATCGGGTTGTTTGAGGTGGCTGCGGGATACCTCGTAGCCAGCACCATCGCCCTTTGGATCTTGAGGGATGCGGAACGACGCCGGTGGGAGCTGCCCTATGACTTCGGTAGCTGGGTCTTCTTTTTCTGGCCGGTGGTGGTACCGCTGTATCTATTCAAGACACGCGGGTGGCGGGGCTTGAAGGTGATGGGGCTGTTCGTACTGATTTACGCGACGGGCACGCTGCTCGGGCTCGGACTCATGCAGTGGCTGCCTCGTTAAGGCGCTTCATGGTTCTCTGGCCTTGATCCATGCGCGGAGCATCTCGCACAGTTGGACCATTTCACGCAAAAAGCTGCAGAAGGTAGTGCAGACGTAGTTTGACCGGCTGCGCGGTTTCGCCCAGATGCCAAACGAACGAGCCGGTGGTGTTGCATGAACGAAGTCATTGCGTGGCTTCACTCACAGACCAAGGTGGCGCATCGTCATGAAATCGCTCGTTTCCTTCCTGCTGTGCGCTGTTTCGCTGCTGCAAGCCGCGGATGAATTCCCGCTCGTTGAGGCCAAAGAATGCCATCCGCGCAACGGACTGCCGAATTTCCTCGCGAAGGCCACCACGGCCGGCGCGGAGGTCAAAATCGGTTACCTCGGCGGCTCCATCACGGCGCAGAACGGTTGGCGGCCGAAGACGCTGGCGCATTTCCAAAAAAGGTATCCGCAGGCGACGTTCAGCGAGATCAACGCGGCGATCGGCGGCACGGGCTCGGATCTCGGCGTGTTTCGCCTGAAGCAGGACGTGCTGGATCACAAGCCGGACCTCCTGTTTGTCGAATTTGCCGTGAATGACGGCGGTGCGGCGCCTGAACAGATCTTCCGCTGCATGGAAGGCATCGTGCGCCAGACGTGGAAGGCGCTGCCGGAGTGCGACATCTGCTTTGTTTACACGCTGACCGAGGCGCTGGCACCGGCGATGCTCGAAGGCAAGTTCCAGCGCTCGGCGAGTGCGATGGAGGAGATCGCCGATCACTACGGCATTCCGACGATTCACATGGCGATGGAGGTCGCGAAGCTGGCGAAGGAAGGAAAGCTCGTGTGGAAGGCGAAGCTGCCAAAGACGGACATGGAAAAGAAGGCGCTCGAAGGCAAATTCGTCTTCGCACCTGACAGTGTGCATCCGCATGTCGAAACCGGGCATGAATTGTATCTGGAGGCCATCGTGCGCTCGCTGGAGCCGATCCAAGCGGCCTCGAAGTCACCGGCGGCACACGCTTTGGGCGCGCCCTTCATCGCCACGAACTATGAGCAGGCAAAACTGGTGCCCGTCACCGCCGCCACGCTCTCCGACGGCTTTCAGCCAGCCCCGGCTGACTTTGCAAAACGGTGGAGTAACCGCATGAGCGACCTGCACAAGGGCTCCAAGCCCGGCGAAGTGATCAGCTTCAAGTTCAAAGGCACGCGCTGCTCGATCTACGACATCATCGGGCCAGACTGCGGCCAGGTGAGCGTCACCGTCGATGACCATCCCACGAAGCTCGTCGCGCGCATCGATGCTTACTGCACCTACCACCGACTCGCCACGCTGGCTCTTGGCAGCGAGCTGCCGGACACGGTCCACACGGTGAAAATTGAGATCAGCCCCGAGGTGCCAGACAAGGCGAAGATCCTCGCCAAAAATGGCAACAAAATCGACGACCCGAAACGCTTCGAAGGCACCGCGTTTTATCCCGGCGCGATTTTGCTCGTGGGCGAGATCGTGAAGTGAGGCCCCGGATCCAGCGATCAAGCCGCAAGCTCACTCGCAACCGCCGTCGCCTCAGCCAGAAAGGCCTCGCCCAAGGACGAAAGCCGCCCCGTCCACAGCACGCCGAAGCTCAGCGGCGGAAATTCATCCAGTGGGAGTGATTTGACGCCCGCCGGCAGCTCGGCACGCGGATGACGCAGCGCCAGACCCGCGCCGAAGCCCTCCGCCACATAGCGCAGCACCAGATCGAGGCTTCCCACCTCCAGACTCGGCAGCCATTCCACACCACGCTGACGCAGCGCCGCCTGGAACGAGCGTGAGAGCACATCCTTCGCCTCCAGGCTCACCAGCGGCAGGTCGATGCGGTCCTTCTCGAAAATCTGCGCCGCCTTCGTGATCCCGCTCTGCTTTGGCACCAGCAGTACCATCGGCAGACGCAGCAGCTCGCGGGCCTCGATGTTCGCCGCCGTCTTTTCCATCAGCGTGCTCAGACCGATGTCGATCTCCTGCGCGGCCAGCAGCGTCTCGATCTCCTGCTGCCGCCCGTGCGTGAGCGTGAAATGAAAGCCCTTCACACGCCTCCGCATGCGCGCGAGCAGCTCCGGCAGGTAATCCCGCTGCACCACCTCCGCCGAGGCGATGCGCAGGCGGTTTTCAGTCCCGCCACGCAGGCGGTCCCCCACCTCGGCCAGCCCGCCGAAGAACGGCGCGATGAAATCATACAGCGTCTGCCCCTCACGCGTGAGCTGGAATGGCCGCCGCTGATACAACGTGACGCCCAGCGAGTCCTCGAGCTGCAAAATCTGTGCGCTGATCGCCGGCTGCTGGATCCCATACGGCATTGACCGCGCCGCCGCGCTCACACCGCCGTTCTTGGCGACGTAGTAGAAGAGTTCGAGGTGGTGGACATTCATGCGCTGGCCGGAATGCTATGCCTTTTATCAATGGTGCCACCTGGAAATATCAATTTCCATTGCTGACCGATCCTGAGACACTGCGCGGCATTATGGAAGAGTTCATCATCCTTGTCCTGCTCGTCATCGGCGGCCTCGTGCTCGTGCTGCCCATTTCGGCCTTCGTCATCGCCCGCAAGGCCCGTCGTCAATCGGAGGAGCTCGACAAACAGGTCGGCTTGCTGCGCGAGCAGAACGCACGGCTCAAAGAACGCGTCGAACGCCTCGAAGTCGGCGAAAAACCACCGCGAGCGGTTGAAACACCTCCTGCCGAAGTAGAGGCCAGATTCGCGCCACCGGTCACGCCGCGTGAATTCATCACCGCGAAGCCCGTGGAGCCCGCCGCGCCGCCCGTCGTGGAAAAACCAGCTCCGCCGCCGATTCCGCCGCCACGTCGCGAATTCACTCCGCCAGTGGAGGCCAGGCCGCGCCAGAGCATCAATCTCGAGCAGTTCATGGGCGCGAAGCTCTTCGCGTGGGTCGGCGGGCTCGCGCTCTTCCTGGGCGTCATTTTCTTTGTGAAGCTCAGCATCGAGCGCGGCTGGATTTCACCCGAGCTGCGCACCGCGATCGGTTTTGTCATCGGTGCCGGCCTCGTGGGCGGCGGCGTGGTCATGCACCGTCGCGAGCGCTACACCACGCTGGCGAACACGCTCTGCGCCACCGGCATTGTCATGCTCTATGGCGTGACCTTCGCCGCGCACTCGATCTGGCGCATTCCGCCGCTGGATCTGGCCCTCGTCGCATTTGCCCTGATGACACTCATCACCGCGGCGGCGTTTTTGCTCGCCGTGCGGCTCAATGCGCAGGTCGTGGCCGTGCTCGGCATGCTCGGCGGCTTTTTGACGCCGATCCTCTGCTCCACGGGCCGCGACAATCCTTTCGGCCTCTTCAGCTTCATCGCACTGCTGGACATCGGCGTGCTCGCCGTGGCAAAAAACAGGCGCTGGCTGCATCTGACCGCGCTCGCCGCCGCAGGGACGATCTTCATGCAGGCGGGCTGGATGGTGAAATTCTTCCATTCTGAGGGATACCCCGTCGGTTCGGCCACCTGGGTGCCAGTGGGCGTGTTTCTCGGCTTTGCGGCGTTGTTCTCGCTCGCGGCGTGGTGGTCGAAGCAACGCGATGCGAACGATCTCTTCCCGGCGGGCTCCGCGATCGCGCTTTGTGGCAGCGCGATGGTCACCGCGTTCGTGTTTCTCGATTTTGGAGCCATCACGCAGCGCCCGCTCCTGCTTTACACCTTCGTGCTCGGCATCAACGCCATCGCGCTGCGCGTCGTGTGGCATCAATCGCGTGTCGGCATGGCGCAGAGCATCATCGGCATGCTCACCTTCCTGCATCTCTCGATCTGGACGGCGGACAAGCTCAAGCCGGAGCTGCTGCCGCACGCGCTGGGCATCTACCTTGTTTTCGGCCTGCTGCACACCGCGTTTGCGGTGCTGATGGAGCGCAAAGCGCCGAACCAAGTGCCCTTCGCGGGCTGGGTGCCGATCTTTTCGCTCATCCTGCTGCTCATGCCAGTGCTGTGCCTCGACACGATCAGCCTCGCCATCTGGCCGGTGATTTTGATCGTCGATCTACTCATCATCGGCCTCGCCGTCGTCAGCGGACGCCTCCTGCCCGTGCTCGCGGCGCTGGCGCTCACGCTCATCACCGCCGCTGCGTGGCTCTTCCGCTCGCCGCTGCAACTCGCCTTCGCGTTGACGCCCTTCCTGGTCGTGGTCGGCGGATTCGCGGTGCTATTTGCCATTGCGGGCAGTTTTCTCTTCCGCAAGACACCGAAGGCCGCGTTCGCGCCGCTGCTGCCGGTCGGTTCAGCCGTGCTGCCCTTCCTGCTACTCATTCTCGCCACGCTGCGGTTGAAGATCGCGGATCCTTCGCCGGTTTTTGGGCTCGCACTGCTGCTCACGGTGTTCCTGCTCGGCCTCGTGCGCATCAGCGGCATCACCTTGCTCGCGCCGACGGCGCTGGGCTGCGTGCTGGCGCTCGAGTGGGCCTGGCATCAGGAGAGTTTCAGCGCGGAGCACGCGACGATGCCGCTGCTCTGGTATCTCGGCTTCCACGCGCTCTTCGCCGCGTTCCCGTTCGTGTTTCAGAAGCAGTTCGCTACGCGCCAACTCCCATGGATCACCTCCGCCGCGGCGGGAATCGGCACGTTCAGCCTCGTGTATCGCCTCGTTGGCAAAGCGTGGCCGAATGAAATGATGGGCCTGCTTCCGGTCGCGTTCGCCATCGTGCCGCTGCTGAGCCTCGTTTTCATTTTGAAGCAGCACACGGCCCAAAACCCGGCGCGCCTCACCCAGCTCGCCTGGTATGGCGGTGTGGCGCTGTTTTTCATCACGCTCATCTTCCCGATCCAGTTTGAGAAGCAGTGGATCACGCTCGGCTGGGCGCTGGAAGGAGCCGCGTTGTGCTGGCTCTTCCGCCGCGTGCCGCATCCCGGTCTGCGTGGCACCGGGACCGTGCTGCTCGTCGCGTCATTCATCCGTCTCGCGCTCAATCCGGCCGTGCTGGAGTATCAAATCCGCTCCGAGACGCCGATCCTCAACTGGCAGCTCTACGCCTACAGCCTCTCCGCGCTGGCGATGTTCTTCGCCGCGGCATGGCTGAAGCCACCGACGCATCTTTGGGACAAAATCAACCTGCGAGGCCTGTTTTGCTCGCTTGGCGGCATTTTGCTCTTCTTGCTGCTCAACATCGAAATTGCCGACGCGTTCACGCCAGCCGGCGAACGCTCGATCACCTTCGATTTCAGCGGCAATCTGGCCCGTGACATGACTTACACGATCTCGTGGGCCTTGTTCGCGCTCACGCTGCTCGTGCTCGGCATCTGGAAACGCAACGCGCCGACTCGCTACGCGGGCATCGGCCTGCTCGCGGTGACGTTGTTGAAGCTCTTCCTGCACGATCTCGCCAACATCGACAGCGGCTACCGCATCGGTGCGCTGATCGCCGTTGCCATCATCGCGCTTGTCGCCTCCTTCCTGTATCAACGCTTCCTCACCGACGACAAGTCATGAACCCGCAGTCACTTCTCCTCCTCCTGTGTTTGTCCACGGCCGCCAGCGCCGCCGATTTCGCCGCGTGGACGCATCGGCAGACCGTGCGCGTCACGCAACCGGGACTCACGCGACTCGAACTCGAAGCCGCGCTGCTTGACGCCTCACGCACGACCGGCGGAGCGCCGTTTCATGATCTGCGCGTCATCAATCCCGCCGGCGTCGAGACGCCTTACATCATCGCGCTGCCACGCACCATGCGTCCGGCCAGCGTCAACGCCGAGGGCTTCAAAGCCACGCTGAATCCGACCACGACCGTGCTCGAATTCCTGTCGCCCGATGCCTTGACGATCCAGGAGTTGGTCTTGAAGACCAACGGCGAAAACTTCATCAAGGCCGCCACGCTCGAAGCGAGCAGCGATGGCACAACCTGGCAGACGCTGAGCCGAGGCGAGGTGCTGTGCCGCCAAAACGGCACAGAGCGTTTGCGCCTGCCCCTCACACCGGCGCCGTGGAAACAGTTCCGCATCACCCTCGACGACTCGCGAACGCGGCCTGTCGTCTTCACGGGCGCGGAAATCGTGCGCGAGCTGCCGGAACTGCGCACCGTGCCGCAGCCAGCGACGATCCGATCCCGCACCGAGGAGAAAAACGCCACGCGCCTCAAGCTCGATCTCGGCACCGCGAATGTGATGCTCGGCACCGTGCGCGTTCACACGCCCGAACTGGTGTTTCAGCGCGTGTCCACGCTCTTGAACACGACGCACACGCTTTTCCGCATCCAGCACGAAAGCTACACCGCTGAAGATCTGCAAATCCCCGCACATCAACTCGCCGGCAACCGTGAGGTCGAACTCGTCATTCTCAACGGCGACAGCCCGCCGCTGCGCCTCGACCGCGTCGAAGTCACGCGTCATCTGGTGCCGCTCGTGTTTCAAGCTGACACAGCCGGCGAGTGGCAGCTCTACATCGGCAACGCACAAGCGCCCCAGCCCAACTACGACATCGCCGCGCTGAGCGACAAGCTGCGCGATGCGAACGCCAGTTCCGCCATGGCCAGTGCTGTGGCGCCGAACGCGGAATTCCGCAAAACCGCCACCGCGCCGGCAGTCGGCGAAACCGGGGCGGCCATCGATGTCTCCGCATGGTCCTTCCAGCGGGCGATTCAAATCAGCGAGGCCGGAGTCATCGAGCTTGAGCTCGATCCCGCCGTGCTCGCCCGTTGCGAGAATGATCTCAACGACGTGCGGATCGTTCGTGAAGGACACCAGGTGCCTTTTCTTGCCATTAAACCGGGCTTGGAGCGCGAACGCGCCGTGTCGTTCGTCGAAGTTGCCGATCCGAAGATGCCAAGCTGGTCCAAGTGGGACATCACGATGCCGTTTCCCAATTTTCCAGGCAGCACGCTGCTGCTCGACTCGCCCACGCCGTTGTTCCGGCGCACGTTGAGTGTCACCGAGCTGATTCACAACGAGCAGGGCCACTTCGAGCGCATTCTTGGCACCGCCAACTGGCAGCGCATCCCCGGGCAGGCTCCCATCACCTTCCATCTGCCACTCTACACCGCCCCCCGGGCAGAAACCATCCGCCTGAGCACTGACAACGGCGACAACGCCCCGCTGCAGCTCACCTCCGTCCGCGTCGTGTATCCCGTGGTGCGCCTGCTGTTCCGTGTGCCCGATACGAAGCCGCTGCACCTCTGCTACGGCAACCGCCGCGCTCCACGCACGCGCTACGACCTCGACCTCGTCCGCCGTGAATTTGAGACCGCCACCAAAGTCGCCGCCACGCTCGCTGATGAGGAAAAGCTGCCAGGATTCCAAGCCGATCCGCTCTCTCGCGGCAAAGGCTCGCCCTGGCTGTGGGCGGCGCTCGCCTTGGTCGTCGGGGCGCTGCTGTGGGTCGTGGCAAAGATGCTGCCGAAGCAGAAGGCGGATTGAGCTGTCCTTGCAACCCCGCCCAAGGTGCGGACGTTAGCTCCAACCGACCCACCATGAGCGAAACGACCGCCCAAGCCCCCAAATTCACCAATGCCCTCGCGAAGGAGCGTTCGCCCTACCTGTTGCAGCATGCTCACAATCCCGTGAACTGGTTGCCCTGGGGCGAGGAGGCTTTCAAACTCGCCAAGGAGCGCGACAAGCCAATCTTTCTCTCCTCCGGCTACTCAACCTGCCACTGGTGCCATGTGATGGAGCGCGAGTCCTTTGAGAACGAGGAGATCGCGAAACAGATCAACGAGAACTTCATCCCGGTGAAGGTGGACCGCGAGGAGCGGCCGGATGTGGATCTGACTTACATGACCTATGTCCAGGCGGCCAGCGGCCATGGCGGCTGGCCGATGAGTGTCTTCCTCACGCCGGAGCTGAAGCCGTTTTATGGCGGCACTTATTATCCGCCGGAGAACACGCCGGGCCGCATCGGGTTCAAATCACTGCTCACCGAGTTGACGAAGGTGTGGACGGAGGACCGCAAGGGCATCGAGGAGCGCGCCAACCGTTCCGTCGAGAAGCTGCAGCAGCACCTTGATGAGGAGAACAAGGAAGTCACCGGCCTCGATCCTGACGCCGTGCTGCAAAAGGCCTACGACGACCTCAGCGGCAGCTTCGATTATCACGAGGGTGGCTTCGGCGGCGCACCCAAGTTCCCGCGACCGACCTCCCTCAACCTGCTCATGCGCATCCACCATGCCTTTGCACAGCGGAAGGACAAGGAACGCGAATCCGAGAGCAACTGGGCGATGGAGATGACCGTCAAGACCCTGCGCGGCATGGCGAACGGCGGCATGCGCGACCACATCGGTGGCGGATTCCATCGCTACAGCGTCGATGCCTACTGGCACATCCCGCATTACGAAAAAATGCTCTACGACCAGGCGCAGCTTCTCAGCGCCTACGCCGAGGCCTGGAAGCTCACGGAGCGCAATCCACTGTTCGAAAGCATCGTCCGTAGCACCGTCGAGTATGCGAAGCGCGACCTGCGGCATCCAGACGGCGGCTTTTTCTCCGCCGAGGATGCCGACAGCCTCGCCACGGCGGATGCCGCGCACAAAACCGAGGGAGCGTTCTATGTCTGGAAAGCCGCCGAGATCGACGAAGTCCTCGGCAAGGAGAATGGCAGCATCTTCCGCTACTCCTATGGCGCGCGGCGGGATGGCAACGCGCGGCCTGAAAGCGATCCGCATGGCGAATTGAAGGGCCTCAATACCCTCTACCGCGCGGTGTCTTTCAAGAAGACCGGCGAGTACTTCAAGAAGGGTGCCGAGGAGGTCAAAACGATCATCGACGAAGGCTTGAAGAAGCTCTTTGAAGCCCGCAACCAACGTCCGCGGCCACACCGCGATGATAAAATCATCGCCGCATGGAACGGACTCATGATTGGCGGACTCGCCAGGGCGGGAGCAGCGTTGGGTGATGCCAGCATCCTCACGCTCGCGTCGCAAGCCGCTCAATTTCTCCACGATCATCTTTGCAGCACACCCGGCAAGGGCCTGCACCGCTCCTGGCGGGAGGGCCAGCGCGGGCCGAAGGCCTTCGCCATCGACTACGCCTGCCTGATTCACGGCCTGCTCGATCTCTACGAGGCCGCTTTTGAGGTGAAATGGCTTCAGTGGGCCGTCGCCTTGCAGAGCGAGATGGACACGCAGTTCCTCGACACGAAAAACGGCGGCTACTACAGCGTGCACACCGACATGCCAAACAGCGTGCTGCGCATCAAAGAGGACTACGATGGTGCCGAGCCCTCGCCAAACTCGCTCGCCGCGCTCAACCTCGTACGCTTGAGCGCCATGCTCGCCAAGGACAGCCACAAGGCTCAAGCGGAGAGGATTTTCGCATTGTTCGGCTCCACGCTCGAAAAAAGCGCTTCGAGCGTTCCTGTCATGTCGATGGCCTTTGAGCTCTCGCATCGTGGCAAACAGCAAATCGTGCTCGCCGGCGACCAAACGACGCCTGAGTTCCAAAAACTCGCCAATCACCTGCGCGGCCGCTTTTTGCCGAACGCCGTGATTTTGCACGCTGACAACGGAGAAGCTCAAACGTGGCTCGCAGGCCATAACGAGGCGATCAGCGGCATGAAACCCGTCGATGGCAAACCCGCCGCCTACATCTGCCAAAACTTCACCTGCCAGTCACCGGTGACGACGGTGGAGGAATTGGAGAAGGCTTTGAAGACATGATGCGCGGCGTCGGATTCTCGACGTGGCCGGCGTCGCGTTGGGCGATGCCGCGGGTTTCGCCGTCGCCGAGGGTTTGGCGGGCGGTTTGAGCGAATTTTTGGAGTCGCTGGACGATTTCGGGATGGGCGGCGGAGGACTCGTGTTGCTCGGCGAGGTCGGTTTGGACGTTGTAGAGGGCGAGTTTTTGCGGAGGCGCTTTTTTGCCGTTTTTGCCGATGCCACCTTTGCTTTCGAGCGGGAGGTAGAGCTTCCAATCGCCTTCACGGACGGCTTGGAGTTGGGTGACGTTGTAATAGTAGAAGCCGGTGCCGTCGTAGGGTGAGCGGGCGTCGTTTTCGCCGAAGAGTAGCGGGCGGATGTCGTGGCCATCGATGGGTTTTTGCGGTGGTTTGGCTCCGGTGATGGCGGTGATGGTGGGGAGGAGGTCCATCATGGTGCAAAGCTGGGTGCAGGTGGTGCCGGCGGGCACTTGGCCGGGCCAGCGGGCGATGCAGGGCATGCGCTGGCCGCCTTCGCTGGTGCTGTAACCCATGCCTTTGAAGGGAGCGTTGCTGCCTTGTGGCGGATTGCGGTTCACGGCGCCGTTGTCGTTGGTCCAGATGACGAGGGTGTTGTCGTCGAGGTGGTTGGCTTTGAGGGCGCGGACGATTTCGCCGGCGGACCAGTCGAGTTCTTCAATGGAGTCGCCGTAGAGGCCGTTGGCGGATTTGCCGCGGAATTCGGGGCCGGGATAGCATTCTTTGCGGCTGCCGGGACCGGCTTCGGGGAAGTAGAGGAAGAAGGGCTGCTCGCGGTGTGCTGCGATGAACTTCACGGCGGCCTCAGTGAGGCGTTTCGTGAGGGTTTCGGCGGGCACGGGGGCTTCGATGACGATTTCGTCCTGCATGAGCGGGAGCGGCGGCCAGTTTTTCTCGGGGAATTTGTCGTGGACCATGTCCTCGCTGTAGGGAATGCCGAAGTAGTGATCGAAGCCGTTGCGAGTGGGCAGGAAGTCCGGCTGGTCGCCGAGATGCCATTTGCCGAAGCAGGCGGTGGCGTAGCCGTTTTTCTTCAAGAGCTCGGCCATCGTCTCCTCACCGGGATGAATGCCGCGGGTGGCGACAGGCTGCAAAACGGCCGCGCCGATGGCGCTGATGTGCAGGCCGACACGACGCGGGTAGCAGCCGGTCATGAGTGCCGCGCGACTCGGTGTGCACACGCCGCTGGCGGAGTAGAAGCTGGTGAATTTGCGTCCCTCCGCTGCCATGCGATCGAGATTTGGCGTGCGATGCTTCGTCTGCGGATTGAAGCAGGCGATATCGCCGTTGCCGAGGTTGTCGCAGAGAATCACAACGACGTTCGGACGTGCGACGGCCAAAGAGGCGGCGGCGAGAAAGGCGAGGGTTCCAAGTTTCATGTTTCAAGGTTCAGGATGGCCCTGCAAACGATGCAAACGGGCACCAACTTGAAACTTGGAACCCGAAACTTGAAACGAGGCCGCGATCAGGGTCGTGGAATCTCCAGGTCTTTGCAGATCTTGTTCACCAGGAAGTCGTTGATCTCGCGATGGCGTGGAACAGCGGAGCTCTTTCGAGTGCGGCGGTTCACATAGACACTGTGGTTGCCGCCCTCGCGCAGGAACTCGCAGCCGTGATCATGGAGATGCTTGAGGAGGTCGCGGAGCTTCACGCGGCGGCGAGGAGAAGGGTTTCACGAAACACCTCCTCGGTGCCGATTTCCTCCTCGGCGAGCACGCGATTGGCCTCCATGACGAGTTCGATGGCCTCGCGGAGGTTGGCGCGGGTCTCCTCAAGCGTGGCGCCTTGGGTGTTGGCTCCGGGGAGTTCCTCCACGAAACCGACGTAACCCTCGGGCACCTTTTTGAAGACTTGGGTGAATTTCATGGCTCCATTTTAGCACCAACTTGAAACTTGGAACCTGAAACTTGAAACGACCCGACGATCAGCAAATGCCGAGCGCCTTTGCCACCACGACATCCGCAGTCGGAAGCTGAATTGCTTCGAGCGGCGGGCTGTAGATGGCGGGTGCGTCGAGGCTGCAGACGCGCTGCACGGGGGCGTCGAGTTCGTCGAAGATGCGCTCCTGGATCATGTAGGCGATTTGGGCACCGATGCCGCAGTAGGGCTTGTTTTCTTCGACGTAGACGGCGCGGTGGGTTTTCGCGACGGACTCGAGGATGGTGTCCTCGTCGAGCGGGCGGATGGTGCGGAGATCGACGACCTCGGCGTGGATGCCGTGCTCTTCTTCAAGGATGCGGGCAGCTTCGAGGCAGGTGATGACGGATTTGCCATGGGCGATGAGGCTGATGTCGGTGCCTTCGCGTTTCACGTCGGCCACGCCGAGCGGGATGTAGAGGTCGCCGCCGGGGATTTCGTCGTTGGAGGGCACGTCCCACTCCTCGCCGTAGAGTTTGGTGCTCTCCATGAACATGACGGGGTCATTGTCACGGATGGAGGCCTTCATGAGGCCTTTGGCATCGTAGGCGTTGCTGGGGCAGACGCATTTCATGCCGGGGAAGTTCGCCATGATGTTCTCCGGCGTGTGGGAATGCGTCGCGCCGACGCTGGTGCCGCCATTGGCCGGTCCGCGGATGACGATGGGGCAGTTGATCTTGCCGCCGGACATGTAGCGAACCATCGCGCCGTTGTTGACGATCTGGTCCCAGGCGACGGTGTAGAAGCTCCAGAACATCAGCTCCATGACCGGACGAACGCCGAGCATGCTGGCGCCGATGCCCATGCCGATGAAACCGGCCTCGCTGATGGGGGTGTCCACGAGGCGCTTGTCACCCCACTTGTCCCAGAGGCCCTGGGTCACTTTGTAGGCCCCATTGTATTGAGCGACTTCCTCCCCCATCACCACGACCATCGGGTCGCGGGCGATTTCTTCGTCAAGGGCTTCACGGATGGCGTCGCGGTAGGTGATTCGGCGGGGCATGGCGATTTTTGAGGGGGGCAGTTAGTCGGAGAGACCGGGGGCGGTGTCAAGCCGGGCGGCTGGGAGGCTCCAGTGCAACAAACCGTCCAAAAAGAACGCAAAAAGGCCCTGTTGGGACGTTTTATTTAGGAAATCCTAACTTTTCCCAGAAATGATATTGACGAGTCCCTCAAAGTTTAGTTGAAGAGAGCCTGCAAATTCGACGCTTGTGCCACTTTCGCTCAGTTCATGCCCTCTTTATGGCCGCAAACTTGCTCAAAAAACACGAGCAAAGTCGCAAACGTCTTTTATACTGAACACCCCCTGCGTACAGCTGGGGGCAAAGACTTTGCTCTTTGCTTCGTAATACCCTTATAGAACGCTCAACATGGAACTCGACGGAGGCATCAAGATTTACCTGCGTGAGATCGGCAAGACTGACTTGCTGACTCCCGACCAGGAGGTCGAGCTTGCCGAACGCATCAAGCGTGGCGACCCCGAGGCACGTTCGCACATGATCCGTGCGAACCTTCGCCTCGTTGTGAAGATCGCCCAAGATTACGCCAACTACGGTCTGCCGCTTCTCGACCTCATTTCCGAAGGCAACATCGGCCTCATGAAGGCCGTGGAGCGCTTCGACCCGAACAAGGGCGGCAAACTTTCAACCTACGCCGCCTGGTGGATCAAACAGTCCATCAAGCGCGCTCTCGCCAACCAGTCCAAGACTATCCGCCTGCCTGTCCACATGGTGGACAAGATCAGTAAGATGCGCCGCGTCGCCATGGCGATGTCCGAGGAACTCGGCCGCGAGCCCACCGACGACGAACTGTCCGAGGAAATCGGCATCGACCGCGCCAAGCTGAGCCAGCTCAAGGTCGCCTCCATGCGTCCTGCCTCGCTCGACGCGCCGATCAGCGACGACGACAGCACCGAGTTCGGTGAAATCGTCGGCGATGAAAACGCGCAGACGCCTTTCGAACTGCTTTCGCACAAGAACATGCACGGCCAGCTCGACGGTCTGCTTACGGTTCTCGACGAACGCGAACGCAAGATCATCGACGCCCGCTTCGGCCTCGCCGGCCAGAAGCCGCGCACGCTGGAAGAAGTCGGTCAGGAGTTCGGCGTGACTCGCGAACGTATTCGTCAGCTTCAAAACATCGCGCTGCGCAAGCTGCGTCGTGCCCTGCAGAAGAAGGAAGATCCGATTCCGAAGGCTCTGCGCAACGCCGGCGGCAAGAAGAAGAAAAAGAAGGCCGCCGCCGAAGCCGCAGAGGACTAATTCCTCTTGGATCAATCACACGAAGCCGGAGTCGCGAGACTCCGGCTTTTTTGTTTGAGTACGTTGTTCACGCTTCAGCGTGGGTTTGCGAACGTTCGCCGACACGCTGAAGCGTGAACAACGTACTCATCGATCCTTCTTCGCCGGTAAAAACTGCACCGCGTCCGCGATCACCACTTTGTCCGCCTCCGTGCCGTCATTTGAGACACGCACCCAGCCTTTGCGTCCGGCTTCAAATCGAAACGTGCCCAGCGTGCGAAACAAGCGGCCATGCTCGGGCTCCTGCTGCTGATCGATGCGCACCGTCGTGTCGCCGTCGGCATGATGAATCGTCACCGGCGTCTTGGTGGAGCGGCGCACGTTGTAGCAATGCGCCAGCCGCACTTCATACCAGCCTGCTTGCAGCAAATCCGGCGTGAAGGTCACGGATTTCTCGCCTTTGCCCGCCTTCAAATCGTGCAGATAACCGACGCCGACATAGGGCGGCGTGTGGGTCGAGTATTCCCACTCACCGACGAGTTCCGCGCTCGTTTCATCGACCACGATGCCCGGCAGCTTCGTCGGATCAGCCACGATGAACTTCACCATCTCCGGGCGGTCAACTTCACCGGGCAAATGCTTGTTTGGCAGCGCCTGCGGATGCGGTTTGAGACCCTCCGAGGCCAAGGACGCTCCGAGAAGCCAGAGTGCGGCCCAAAAAAAGCGTGTGGTCATGTCATGCGGATGCCTGAGAGTTCCAATCACTTCTTTCCGGCCTTTTTGCGGGCCTCCATCAGCTTCTTCAGATCCTCGGCACGTTTCGCGTTCTGAGCCTCGGTGCCGTTCGGATTCGCCGGATCGGTGATCATCGGAAAGTCGTCGGTGCGGAACGGTGTCACCGGCAGTCCTTCGATGGAATACACGTTGCAGACCGGGTTATCGGCCCAGGCGTAGCGCACGGCGATGGGCTTTGGCACGTCTGGGCTGCTGACTTCGATCTGGTTGGTGCCCTTTTTCGAACCGCCGATGATGCTGGCCTTCGCCCACACCCATTTCTTGTCCTCACCACAGATCGCAAAGCCCTGCGGTTCATCGATATCGACCGTGCGTAGGCCATTCGGCGCAAAATCGAAGGTCAGCAGTGCTTTGCCGCCGTCGAACTTCGCGTCTTTGAGCTCGGGACTGCGATAAACCAACTTCTGGCCGTATTCGTTTACCAAAGCCCAGCGGGCGAGGCGCTCGGCCACGTCGCGCTTGTTCTTCGGATGAATGTCGTTCGCTTCGCCGAGGTCCGTGATGACGCACTGGCCGGTCTGCGGGAGTTTTTTCATCGTCAGCGTCTGCGCCTCACGCAATTCGGCCCAATCGCTGTCGCCGGGCTCGGTTTGGTAGGCCTTGAAATCGGCGAGCTGCACCCAGTAGAAGGGGAAATCGCCCTGCTGCCACTCCTTGCGCCAATGCTCGATCATGAAGGGGAAAAGATCGCGATACTCCTTCGCACGGCTCGCATTGGACTCGCCCTGATACCAGATCGCGCCCTTGATGCCGTAGCCGATCGTTGGATGCAGCACGCCCGCGTAGAGATTGCCGGGACGATGCTGGCCGGTGAGCGGATTCTGCGGCGCACGCGGCGCTTGAGCGGTGAAGAGCTTGCCAGCCTTGGTCGCCTCGTTGCGAGCCTTCGCCCATTCAGTGACCTTTGCCTTGTGATCGGCCAACTGCTTCTCAAAGCCCTCCTGCGTGAAGGTCGCCTCGGTCTGCTTCCATTTGGCGATGATGGAGGCAAACCGCGCGTCGTTCTCCAGCACATCGCGCTTCACCCACGCCTCGCAGGCGCTGCCGCCCCAGGCGTTGTCAATGAGACCGACCGGCACACCGAGCATCTCATGCAGCACGCGGCCAAAATGATAACCCACCGCGGTAAACTGACCCACGTTCGCCGGAGTGCACTCCTCCCATTGGCCTTTGAAGTCATCCTGAATCTCCTGCGTGCCGACCTGCGGCACCGAAATGATGTGGATCAGCGGATGCTTCGCCTGCGCGATGTCCAGATCGGCATCCCAGGTGCTGCTCACGTTGAAACCCATGTTCGACTGGCCGGAGCAGACCCACACCTCGCCCACGAGGATGTTCTTCAGCTCACGCGTGCTGCTGCCCTTGATCGTCATCGTCACCGGATTCGCGTTTGCGGGCAAAGCATCGAGTTTCACGGTCCATTTGCCCTTCGCGTCGGCCTTCGCGGTCTTGGTCTGACCCGCAAACGTCACCGTCACCTCCGTGCCCGCTGCATCCCAGCCCCAAACAGGGTTCGCGAGCTTCTGCTGCAGCACCATGTGGTCGCCGATGATGGCCGGGAGTTTCAATTCAGCGCGTGCGGTGAGCACGAGAGCGAGAAAGAGGCAGAGAGAACGCATGGTCGGGAAAAGTTGGGCCGACTGGAACGCTGGAAGAAGGCGAATCATTGCAGCGACGCCTGAGGAATGTGCTGCGAGCTGTCAAAACTCTATGCTAGCGTTTCGCGTGTCTCGTTTCTTGATCGCTGCCGCACTTTTGCTCACGCTCGTCTCCTGCGGGAAGTCGCGTCCGCGTGCGGATCTGGTGTTCATCAACGGCGCGGAGCCGGAGAGCATCGATCCGGGCATCGTCACCGATCAGGTCGGCATGCGCGTCGCTTCGGCCTTGTTTGAGGGGCTGTGCCGCATCGACGAAACCGGTCAGGCGCAGGCTGGCATGGCGGAGCGATGGGACGTGTCACCTGATCACAAGACTTACACCTTCCACCTGCGTCCGAAGGCGATGTGGAGCGATGGCGAGCCGCTCACGATGCACGACTTCGCTTATTCCTGGCAACGGGTGCTCGATCCGGACTTCGGGGCTGACTACGCCAGCCAGATGTACGTCATCAAAAACGCTCGAGCGTTTCACGAGGGCCAGTTGAAGGACTTCGCGCAGGTGGGCGTCACGGCAGTCGATGATCACACGCTGCGTGTCGAGTTGGAGAATCCCACGCCCTACTTCCTCGATCTCTGCGCCTTCACCACCTTCGTGCCGGTGCCGAAGCGTCTCGTCGAACAACACGGCACCGCGTGGATCAAACCGGGCCTCCTCATCGGCAACGGCTCCTACGTGCTCCAAAACTGGCTGCTGGATGACCGCATCGAGCTGCGGCGCAACGAACGCTACTGGGATGCCGCGAACGTGCCGCTGCGCACGATCGATGTGCTGCCGATCTCCGAGCCAAACACCGCGATCAATTACTTCCTCACCGGCCAGGCCGATCTGATCATGGACAAGGGCATGGTGCCGACTTCGCTCACCGCGAAGCTCAAGCAGCAGCCGTATTTCCACACCGGGCCGTTTCTCGGCAGCTTCTTCACGCGTTTCAACGTCCAGCGTGCCCCTTTCGACAATCCGAAGATCCGCCTCGCCTTCTCGCTCGCGATTGATCGCAAACGGGTGACTGAAAAGATCACGCGGTTAGGCGAACGCGATGCCATCAGCCTCACACCCCCCGGCGCGGGCAACGATTACCAGCCGCCACCGGGGCCCGCTTTCGATCCGCAACGCGCCAAACAGCTTCTGGCTGAAGCTGGCTACCCCGGCGGCAAAGGCTTTCCTCGTGTCGAGTATCTCTACTTCCCGAAGCCGGTTGAGCGAAACATCGCCGTCGAGTTGCAGGCCATGTGGCAGGAGCATCTCGGCATCAGCGTCGATCTCGTGAAGCAGGAATGGAAGATCTACCTCGCTTCGATGCGGGAGACGAGCTTCGACCTCTGCCGCAGCAGTTGGGTGGGCGATTACAACGACCCCGGCACCTTCCTGGAGATGTTTCTCTCCACCAGCGGCAACAACTGCACCGGATGGAAGAGCGCGAAGTACGATGACCTCATCTCCGCTGCCGCTCGCGAACCGGATCCCAAGCAGCGCAACACGATCTTCCAGCAGGCGGAAAAACTCCTCGTCACCGACGACTGCGTCATCCTGCCGATCTACCACTACGTCGGCGTTCAGTTCTACCACGCCGACCGCCTCGCCGGCGTGCAGCCCAACATGATCGACGATCACCCCTTCCGCTGCATGCGATGGAAAAAGTAGCCTTGTGGGCGGGGATTATGATGGGATCTGGCACCTGTGAGAAACAGCCAAGTTGCTGAGAACGATTTGATTTCATTGTTCTCACCCAAATAGCCAACACACGACGACGAAGATGATTAAAATAATAACGAACCAGCCAACTATAGGAGGATATACCCACACAAGAAATGCGATCACAATGGCTACGACCGCACAAAACAGCACTGCAAAGGCAGCATTCTGGCGCCCTTGTATCCTCTCTTGCTCTTTCCGGGCGCGCTCTTCATCCTCTTTTTCCTGCTCACGCTCTCTCTGCTCCTTCTCTCGCAGCTCTTGAGCTTCTTTGATACTAGTTTCGTATTTGGGAGAGGCGTCCGAGACCAGCGCTTCGACAAATGAATCCCTATTACTTGGCGTAAAGATTTGCATGCCGAGCTTGGAGTTCCACAGTGCTGCTTCAATTTTGATGCCACCATCATGAGTGGCGATGAAAACGAAATCTTTAGGATTTGCCTTCGATAATCTCCACGCCTCAGCCAGAATTCTTTTGTCTGTCGGCGAATCTGGACCCAAGATTCTTTCGATGGGTTCAACGGGTTCAAGTGCAGCAAGCGAAACCTCCTTGTGATTTGGCAGCGCAAGAATCTCTGCACAAGTGGTACGAGCTTTTCGCGCGCTTTTGTCTTTCTCAGGATTTCCAAAGTGGGAGGCAATCTCCTTTTTGACCTCCTCAGGTACAATGTGCTCTAGAACAAAATACTCCTGAAACGGCCAGGAAAGATTAAAATCTCCATCAGAACCCCACATAATCAAGCCATCCCCAGCCATGAGGTAAGATGTATCATACAGAACAGAGATGGTGGTCATGGTATCAGCGAATAAAGCTTTGGGAATTCAGGTTTAGGTCATGGGCAAAAGCTGGCTCACGCTCACCTTGAGATCAGCAATTGTTGTGCAGAGCACCTCATCGTCGCCGCGATGCGTCGCATGCTGCGTGTAGTCGCCCTGCCAGGGATTGAGGAAGACATGCAACTCGCGCGCATTCACATCCAGCACCCAGTATTCGGCGATCTCCGCCTTCGCATAGGTCAGGCGTTTTGTATTGAGGTCAAACTCCAGCGAGGAATCCGAGACCTCGATGATGAGCATCACATCATCAGGATCAGGATGCGAGAGCGTGTAGGCGTCCTTGCGCGGCTTCACCACCGCGATGTCCGGCTGCGGCTCGTTGTGGCGATTGATGCGGATGGGATGCTGGCAGCGCACACGATAGGCGCGGCCCACTTTACGACGGATGACGTCCTCGGTTTCATCGGTAAATCCAGAATGCAGAGGTCCGGGCGGCATCATAAACGCAATCTCTCCTTCGATGAGCTCCATCCGCCGCGTGTCGGCCGGATCACGCGACTCGTAGAGCCGGTACAACTCCTCCACCGTCGTGCGGCGGAGCATCGACGCGGGCGGTTGTGGCAATGGAGTCAGGACGGCCATTTCCATAGATGATATGCGACGGTCCTGCGTTGCGCAAGCATGCGAAAATCAGCCAGATGCGCTGAAAAAGTAGCCTTGTTGCTGTGCAACAAGATCAGCGCCAGTTACGCCGCAACGGGCCTACTTCACAGCCCCAGCCACGGTGATGCCTACTTCCGCTGTCGGTTCGGTAGCGTCATTCATCGGCGGCTCTGAAAAGGCACCGCCGACGGACTTCAAATCGTTGCCCACGGACCAGATCAGGCCGCGCTCGTGGCTGTATTGCAGCGGAACGCCGGAGTAGGGATCGAGCGGCACGTCGAGGAGGTAGTTGAAGCTGCGGAGCTGCTCCAGCGTGGCAGGCAGCGTCTTTTTCTCCGCGATGCAGCGCCGGATCGCGAACAGCGCGACGATCAGATTCCCCCGCGTGCGCACCAGGTCGAGAAATGCGGGCAGCGGCGTGTAGGTCTTCATGTGCCGCATGAAATACAGGCGGCCTTCCGAGTTCGGCTGGAGCGTGCCCTCGGCCGCAGGCATGTCTTTGAGGCGAATTTCGGACGTCTGCGCCAGCGGCGCCTTCGCGTCGTCCTTCAACTGTCGGAACGCCGTGGCAAAAAACCGCACCGTTTCATGCGGTTTGAAGAACAAGCGTCCCGGCCGCTTCAACTGCGCCCCGCCTGGCATCGTGTCCGCCAATTCCTTGCTGCCAGGGCCGAGAATGAGCTTCTTCTCATGCACATAAAAAGCGTTCAGGGCCGCTTGCAGCATCTCGCGGGTCGGCTGGCACACACTGAACTGACGTTGAAACTGACGCAGCGTCATCTCCGGCAGCTTCGTTTGCCGCAGCAAGTCCGCGAGCGTCTGCGCGGCGAGCGTCTGTGCATCCAGCGAGCGCTGATAGCACGACGGCCACGCATGAATCTGCTCCAGCCGCCAGCCGACCTCCGCGAGGTCGATCGCCGCAGTGAATGCCTCCTCCTCCAACTGCCGCCGTGAGAGATACGCGGCCTCCACCTGCTTCAAAAGCAGCGCCTGATGCCAACGCGCATCGCCACATACGTCCTCCGCATGCCAAGCGGAGTGATTCGGATGCCAGTCCGCGTCTTCGAGAAGATCACGCAGATTGTCGAGCGCCGCGCCGTTCGATTGCACGATGCGCGAGAGCGTGGGCGTGTCCCAAAGCCACGGCGGCTTGCCATGCATCGCCGCGTTCTCAAATGGCACCAACGAAGCGAGGAACTTCTGCAACTTCTCCGGCGCACGGATCGCCGCCGCCTGATCAACCGGCTGTCTGAGCAGCAAATCTTCATCAAACCCCGGCTCTTCGTCCTCAATGTAGATCCAGGCGATGAACACAAACGCCAGCAGGCCCATGCTCAGCACGACCAGCGTGCTCCACGGTGCCTCCTGCTCCGCACGCGGCTGCGGATCCCGCTGGGGTGGAGGCTGGCGTTTAGGCTGCTGAACCACTCTCGGCGCGGCCGTCGCCTCCTGCGGCGGCTTTGGCGCTGTTGGTTTGGGCTGGGGCGCGGGAACGCGTGCCTGCGGCGGCTCATCCTCGAACTCCTCAAGCCTGCGGCTTTTTTTGGGCGGAAGCGCGTCCTGCCACTCCGGGTCGAGCCCCCAGGGCGATGACCACGCACCGCCGCCATCACCGCTGCGCGCGGATTTGTCGGCGGGGGTCTCGTTCGGCGTGTGGGGCCGGATCATGCGGCGCAGTATGCACGCGTGAACGCACTGCGGCAAACGTGCGTCATTTTTTCGTCGTGCGCTGCTCCTTCGCCTTCCCGCCAAAATAGGGATACGCATCCCACACATCCGTCGCTGGATCGGCGGCACGTGGATCGTTCGTCTCCCGCATCCAGGCATCGACACGTGCTCGAAGACCCGCCTTTGCCTGCGCAAAACGCGGATCAGCGGCAAGGTTCACGATTTGATCGGGATCACTCTTCAAATCGTACAGTTCCTCCGACGGGCGTTTGCCAAAGCTGGCCTCAAACAACACCTTCATCCCTGGATCGTCCGCATGGGCCATCATGAACGCCTTCGTGCGTGAGCCGTCGATGTCGCCATACGGCCCCACGGCGAAATACAGCTCCGGATCGCCAGCCGGCCAGCGCTCCGGCCGCAGATTGCGCAGATACAGGAACTCTGCCGTGCGAACGCCGCGCACTGGATAACTCAGATCGCCCCGCCGCACATTCGCATGCCGTTCGCGCTCGATGAACACCGCGTCACGCTTCACAGCGGAGGGTTTTCCGCCCAGCACATCCACAAAGCTGCGACCCGTCATCTCCGGCCACGGCTTCAGCCCGCCGATCTCCAGAAACGTCGGAGCCAGGTCCGTCAGCGAGATGAAATCATCGCTCTTTGTGCCTGCTTTCACCGTTCCCGGCCAGCGCACGGCCAGCGGCACGTGGGCGCCGTCGTCGTAGCAATGCGCGAGGCCATGCGGCATCTGCCAGCCGTTGTCGCTGGTGTGAATGACCACCGTGTTGTCCAGCTCGCCGCTTTTCTCGAGCAACGCGACCGCCTCGCCAAACGCCTCCTCCATCAGCTCCACCTGCGCCAGATAGTCTGCGATTTCCTCACGCACCTCCGGCACATCTGGCAGCGCCTTGGGCACGCGAACCTTCGCAGGATCAATGCCGCGCGCCTTGCCGGTGCCGGCTTTCCATTGATGCAGCGACGTGTGCGTCGATCCAAACCAGAAAAAGAACGGCTGCTTCTCCTTTCGCGCCTGAAGAAAGCTCGCGAAGTCCGCAAACTGCGCCCCTGCGGGATTCGACGTACGGCCGAAGTCGATGAAGTTCCCCGGGCTCCAGCCTTTGCCCGTGAAACCGACATGCCAGCCGACTTTCGTCAGTTCATCGCCGAACACGCGAAATTTCCCCGGGAATTTGCTCCACAAGCTCGCCGCATCCTCAAGCTGATGCGCCGCACGGCCCGTGACGATGCAGGACCGCGTCGGCGAGCACGACGGCACCGGACAGAACGCATTCGTGAAGCGCATGCCCTCGCGGCACATGCGATCAAACAGCGGTGTGCGCACCGCCTTGTCGCCGTTCGCGGCCGCATGCGCATAGGACCAGTTGTCGCCGATGAGCAGCAGGATGTTGGGAGACGCGGCATGTGCGCATGTGATCGAGAGAATCGAAGAAATCAGCAGAACTCGCTTCATGCAGCCTCAAACGCCTGCCATGCTCAAAAATCTCATCGCCAGGCCATGAAACGATAAGCGCCCAGCGGATGCATCTGGACGCTGACCTGCCATTTCTCATCTAGGCCGAGCGCAACGCGCAATTCATCGCCCCGGAAGCCAGCGCGAATGCTGGCCTGCATGTCATGCCGTTGGACGTGGTTCAGTTCTGCCAGTTCGCAGAACAAACGGCCCAGCAGCGTGTGAATCCACAGCCGCGCTGGTTCAGCGGCGATGAGGAGTCGGGTGGACGACGAAATCCGCGAACCGAGCGCTCGAAGTTGCTCCGAGGTAAAGTGGTGCAAAAACAGGTTCGCGATCACGACCTCGCTTTCGGGTAGCGTTTGGTTCAAGACATCGCCGCAGCTCCATTTTGCGGTAGCAGGCCAGTTTGCGGGTCTGGGCGCCAGATCCATCGCATGCAGATCGTCAGCGCCACACAAACCAGCGTTCAGCAGCCGGATGGAGAGCGCCCCATTGCCCGCACCGAGTTCTGCGATGCGCCAGGTCGACTGGCCATGCCGACGAATCATGCGCTCGATCCAGCGATGATTGCCCATGATGCCGTTGACCTGCACCATCTCATCCCGTGCACGGATCGCATCAGGATCGTCTGGTGCGAGCGAGTCGAGCAGTTCGGGCTGGAGAACCCGTTTTTTCATGAGCGCAGGCGATTGTGGGGCAGGCTTCGCATGGCAAACCAGGCGGCCACATGGCTGGAGAGGGGCCCGTTGAGCAACAGCCGGAACAATCCATCACGCAGCAGGCTGCGAGGCACGCCGCGCCAAACGCCAAGGCCCATCCCTAGCGCGGCACGTCGCGATGCGGTGCTGGCTGCGATGCCGCGCTCACGGGCATAACGCGCCATCCACGCGTTGGCATTTTCGCCATGGCGCAGAATCGCCAGCAGCATCTCCGCGACGAATTCAGCATCTGCAAAGCCGGTGTTCATGCCTTGACCGCCTATCGGGCTCATGACATGAGCCGCATCACCGCAAAGAAGCACGCGATCCTGCTGCACTTGTGCGCAATCCAGCCGCCACGGCGCAAACGCGCTCTCATTGAGCTGATCTGCGTGCGCCAGCACGATGCCGGTGCGCTGCCGCACTTGCGGGATCAAATCGGCAGCGTCATCGGTTTGCACGATCCAGCGCCGCCGCCCGGCCGGGAGCGGAAAACTCTCCACCGCGCCTGCGGGAGTGAAAAAGACATGCGCCACGTCGCCCATGGCCGTGCGGTCGATGAAGTCACCCATCACAAACTTACAGCCGTAGTGCTGCCGCTGCGTGCGAATGCCGAGCATCTCGCGGATCGGACTGCGCCAGCCATCGCAGGCCACCACAAATGCCGCACTAAAGGCATTCTGATGCGCATGCACGATGACGTCTTCCGTGCCGGAAGAAATCTTCACTACCTCGACACCGCGCCGCAGGCTCACGTTCGCAATCGAGCCAACATGCTCCTCCAAGAGACGCATCGTCTCGCGCTGCGGCAGCGAGAGAATGAAGGGGAAGGCGCCGCCAATCTCATCAAACGACACGCGGCCCAGCCGGCCGCTGAGACCATGCACCTGGCATTCGCGGATGCGCGTCCCGCTTTGCACCATACTTTCGGCCAGACCGAGAGTTTGCATGATCTCAAGCGAGGGCGGCGTGATGCCGATGGCCTGCGACTGCTCCGGCAGGCTCGAGCGTTTCTCCAAAATCAACACGTTCAGGCCACGCACACCCAGCAGACCGCCGAGCAGCAGTCCCACCGGGCCGGCGCCGATGATGATCACGTCATGCTTCATCGGCGGAGGTCGAGCAGGGCGGTTTCGACAGTCAAACCGGGGCCAAAGGCCATCGCGCAGACGCTTCCGCGTGCTGAGGGGTCTTCCAGCAATCGCTTCAGGACAAACAGGATCGTGGCACTGCTCATGTTGCCGAAATCACGCAGCACACCGCGTGACGAATCCAGTGCATTTGGCTGGAGCGCGAGGCTTTGCTCCACCTTGTCCAAAATCGCCCGCCCACCCGGATGCACAGCCCAGGTGTCGATGTCAGCGAGCGTGAGCTTTTGCCGCACCAGCAAGCCGAGGATCAACTCGCGGATGTTTTTGGCGATCAACTCAGGCACATAGCTCGAGAGCACGATGTTGAACCCGGTGTCGCCGATGTCCCAAGCCATCGACTGCTCACCCGCCGCCAACAACGCCGATTCGAAGCCGCGCAAGCCCAGCGCAGCGCTGCCAGGCGCAGGCACGCGGGCACTGACAAGCGCCGCTGCCGCACCATCGGCAAACAGGGAGTTCGCGAGGATGGAATCCGGCGCGTCATTCACCTGCATGTGCAGCGTGCAGAGCTCCAGGCAGACCACGAGCACCACTGCGTTCGCATCCGCCGCGCAAAACTGCGCCGCCATGCGAAGCGCTGGAAACGCCGCGTAACATCCCATGAAACCCAGCGTGTAGCGCTGCACGTTCTCGCGCAGGCCCAGCTCGCGAATGATGTGATAATCCGGGCCCGGGTTCACAAAACCTGTGCATGAGGCAAAAATGAGGTGCGTGACGTCCTGCGCTGCAAAACCGGGCGCTCCGTCCAGCAACTGCCCGGCCAGCGCCACTGCCATCTGGCGTGACTCGCTCGCATAGCACGCATTTCGCTGGGCTGTTCCGGGAGTTTGAAGTTCTCCATCGTCCGTGGTGCGAAACAGCGTTCCTTCAGCTCCTGGCGCGAAGTCACCACAAACGCTGTGACGGGTCTCTATGCCGCTGCGGTTGTAGATCGCGTGAATGAGTCTTTTGGTCTTGGCATCGCCGGCCCAGCCCTTCAATCGGTCCCGCGTCTCCGCCTGGCGATACGCAAAGGCCGGGACCCTCGTGGCGATGTGGTGAATGAAGGCGGACATGTGTGAGCTTATGTGACAATTGAGACGTTCTTGCTACCAATCTACGCATGTCATCGCCCCATCGCTGGAAATCCATCGCTCTGCGCCTTTGGCGTGTGGCGTTGCTCGCTGCGGTGGTGTTCGCGATCCGGCGTTCGCATCAGCCGGTGGCGGCAGAGATGACCGTTGAGCGCGTGCGGGATTTTTTCCCTGCGGCGGCCGTTTTGACGCCGCAAAGCGGCATGCAGATCGTGAAGGATGCCTCCGGCATCACGCTCGGTCATGTGATGCAGACTTCACCGGAGGCGGATGACATCATCGGCTACGCAGGACCGACGAACACGCTTATCGCGCTCGATTCGCGAGGGAAGGTGCTCGGCCTGCGCATCCTGCACAGCGCGGACACGACCGATCATGTGGCCGAGGTGGTGGGCGAACGCTCGTTCTTCAAACAGTTCACCGACAAAAAGGCCACTGAAACTGCGGGAATGAAGGTGGATGCGGTTTCAGGCGCGACTTTGACGAGCAGCGCGATCGCGGAGGGTGTTTTGCGCCGTCTGGGGAAGAGCGCGACGACGTCGCTGCGCTTTCCAGACGCGATCACCCTGGATGAGGTCAAGGAACTCGAACCGCAGGCCGCGAAACTACGTGAATCGACGACGCATCCCGGTTCGCAGGAAGTGTTCGATGCGAAAGGCACCCTGATCGCGCTCGCCGTGCGTTCGGCACCGGCTGCGGATGGCATCGTGGGCTACAAAGGGCCGAGTGACACGTTCATGCTGATGGATGCGGCTGGTTTGAAGCTGAGAGGCATGGCGCTGCGGCGGAGTTACGACAACGAGCAGTATGTCGGCTATGTGACGGGAGATGCGGCCTTTTTGAAGACGTTTGATGGCATGGCGGTGGAGCAGATCGCTAACATCGACTTTGCGAAAGCGGGTGTGGAAGGCGTTTCCGGTGCCACACAGACAAGCTACGGCGTGGCTGAGGGTGTGCGTGTGCGTGCGCAGTCGTTGCTGAAGGAAAAAGAAGCGAAGCGCGGCTGGTGGACGCTGATTCGTTGGCGCTGGCAGGACACGGGGCACGTCGTGGTGATTGTGGCGGCGTTTGTGATGGCGTTCACGCCGCTGCGGGGACGTGCGTGGTGTCGGCATCTGCATCATGGGCTGCTGGTGATCTATGGCGGCTTCATCGCGGGTGAATTGCTCTCGCAAGGCCTGCTGGCAGGCTGGGCGACGCATGGCACGCCGTGGCGGAATGCACAGGGTCTGGTGCTGCTGGCTGCCGTGGCACTGTTAGGGCCGGTTTTCACCAGCAAGCAGCTTTACTGTCATCACATCTGCCCTCACGGGGCGTTGCAGCAGCTCGTTGCACGGCGTGTGTGGTTTCAATGGTCACCCTCGAGGCGGGTGGAAGCCATGTTGTCGAAACTGCCGTTCGTTTTGCTCGCTTTCGTGCTTCTGAGCGTGGCGTTTGCATTGCCGGTCGATTTGAACGCGCTGGAGCCGTTCGACGCCTATGTGTTTCGCGTTGCGGGATGGGCCAGCATCGCGATCGCGGTGATCGGATTGCTGGGGTCGCTGGTCACGCCGCTGGCGTATTGCCGCTACGGCTGCCCGACGGGGGCGTTGTTCAAACTGCTGCGATTCACCGGTGACGCGGATCGCCTGGGAATGCGGGACTGGTTGGCCGCAGCCTGTGTGGCGGCCGTTCTTCTCTTTGCCCACGGCTGAAAACAGGCTACCAACAGGCACGCATGCCCCTCATTTCCACGTTGGAGTCCAAGTTCGGCCGCTTTGCCATCCCAGGCCTGGTGCAGATCATCGCGATCCTGCAGATGATCGTGTTTGTGCTTCTTTACGCGGGACCGGCGGAGATGAAAACGGGCGTGCTGCTGGCGGTGATGCCGCTGCCGGAGAAGGTCTACTCGGGGCAGGTGTGGCTGCTGCTCTCGCACGTCCTGGTGCCGTCATTTGGCAATCTCTTCGCCTGCCTGTGCCTTTCGTCCTTCAGCATGTGGCTCGGCCGTGTGCTGGAGGAGGCTTGGGGGGCGTTCCGAGTGAATTTGTATGTGCTCTGGCTGGTGCTGAGCCTCGGCGTGTGGAGCCTGTTCTTCGGCTTTCCGATGACGAGCTACTGGCTGTTTCACACGCTGATTTTCGCCGTGGCGGTGCTGATCCCGAACGAGGAGATCCTGCTGTTTTTTATCATCCCGATGAAGATGAAGTGGATCGCCGCGATGGACGCGGGAATGATGTTTTTCATGTTCATGGGAGCTCCGTCGTCGATCTTTTTGATCGTGTTCGCGAACCTGAACTTCCTCGCGGTGTTCGGCCCGCATTTCCTGAAGATGGGGATCCATCGCGGGCAGGTGGCGGCGCGACGCAGCCGCTTCGAGTCGACGCAACTGCCGCAAGGCACGTTTTTCCATCAATGCTCGGTCTGCAAGAAAACGGAGATCGACAATCCGCACCTCGAGTTCCGCGTGCTGGACTCGGGCGATGAGATCTGCGGTGAATGCCGCGCCAAACGCACGGGAGGTTGAATGCCGTGGACGATCCGCTGGGCGACGCGTTCCTGGAGTTTCTGAGTTCGGAGCGGCGCTCGTCCGAACGCACGCTGGCGAACTACGAGCTGGCGCTGCGGCAGTTCCGCGAGTGGCGTGCGCCATTCAAGGGCTGGGACAAGCTCACCGCCGATGACTTCCGTGCTTTTCTTTTCGACCTGATGAAGAAAGAACGCGGTCGCGCAACGATCCGACTGCAATTCGCGGCGCTGCGCAGTTTTTTCAAATGGCTGACGCGTCGTCGTGGGTGGAAGACCAACCCGCTGCTGGAGGTGCAACTACCGAAGCGGGAGAAAAAACTGCCCGTAGTGCTCACGGTAGCTCAAATCGAGCAGATGCTGAACCTGCCGCTGACGATGGAGAAGTCGAAGCGCGACGCGATTTGGGCTCCAGAGCGAGATGCGGCGATTTTGGAGCTGTTTTACAGCACGGGCATGCGTCTTAGCGAGCTGGTGGCGCTGAATGTGGAGGACATCGACACTTACACCGAGACGGTGCGAGTTTTCGGCAAGGGCAGCAAAGAACGGCTCTGCCCGGTGGGCAACGCGGCGCTGGAGGCGGTGCAGCGCTATCGTGCGAAGGCAGGCGTGCATGGCGGGCCGTTGTTTCTGAGCAAGCTGCGCCGACGCATCACCACGCAGGCGGTCGATGACGTGGTGAAGAAATACTGGCACGCCTCAGGGCTGCCGATCCACCTCACGCCGCACAAGCTGCGGCACAGCTTTGCCACGCATCTGCTGAACAACGGCGCGGACCTGCGCAGCGTGCAGGAGCTGCTCGGCCATGCGAGCCTTTCGACGACGCAGATCTACACGCACGTCTCGACGCAGCGGATGAAGGAGGTCTATGAGAAGTCGCACCCGCGGGCGTGATCACTTCACCTTCACCCATTCCGCGATCGGCTGAAGCGTGTGAGCCGGGGCGGTTTCGGCGGTGGTGAAGGTGATGCAGAGGCTCTGCGGGCCTTTGGCGTCCGGAATGGAGGCTCTGAGCACGTTGATCTTCGTGAGGTCGCGGGCCTGCGGATTCGGGGTCGCAGGCTCCGGCGGCTTGGCGCTGGTGAAGGTGGCGTTGGCGGGGGAGACGATGGTGGCGAGGAGGGTTTTGTTGCCTTTGGTCAGCTTGGCCGATTTGCCATCCACGGCGATCTCAGCGTCGGTCTGCATGTTCCAGTTGAGGGTCTTGCTGTTTTTGACCTGCAAATCATCCTGGATGACGACGTAGGGCGTCGCGCCGCGCATGATCATGACGCCGCGATGCACGTCCTTGGCGTCTTTCGAGTAGGCTTTCGACATGTCCACCACGGCGGCACCACGCTCCGGTGTGGAGGCACCGATGAGAACGCTGGCGCGGGCTTCCAGATCCTGATTGTCGTCGAAAATCAGCGTGTTCTGACCTGCGGTGCCTGCGAGGTAATAAGCAAAGCGTTTGGTTCGATCCGCGCCCGGCTTGACTTCATAACCGGAGACGCGGTCGCCCTCCATGCCGAGCTCATTGGCCCAGCGCTGACCGCCGGCCTCGAGCACGAAGCTGCCGATGTCGAGCTGGGCGGTGTGGTCTTCATTGTCGCCGCCTTTGACGGCGATGAAGTAGTCATCCTTGGCCCATCCGGAGCGTGAGGTGGCCACGAAGCCACCGGTTTGCGCGTAGTCGAGCGAGTCAGCGGTGCCGTCTCCTGCGGCGTGCGGATTGTAGTAAAGGAAGTTGCCGACCAACGGGCCGAAGTAGTTGGAAGAAACGGGCTGCTTGCCGCTAGCGGCGATGGCGCGGATGCCGGGGTTGCCATGCTGGCCGCAGAGCCAGGTGGCGACCCAGGGGCGTGTGGAGGTGGCTCCCGCGCTGTCGCCAAAGTTAAACAACTGGCCGCTGGGACCGACGAGATGCATGCGTGCGATACCAAACTGCGGGATGCCTTCGAGCAGGCTGAGGCCGAGATCGCGGCCGGCCGCGGACTTGAGGGTCTGCGCGAGCATGGCGACGTAATCCATCACTTCCTCGCCAGCCTGCAAACCGCCAGGCCAGACGCCTGCGGGCGCGAAGCGGGTGATGCCCTTGCCGAAAACTTTCGCGCCGGCGTCAGCGGCCTTTTTTGCGACGGCGGGCTCGTCATCCACGAGGCAAATGGCGGCGATGAGGAGCGCGGAGGCGGCGGCCATCTGCTTGCTGTCTGGCGGTTGCTTGCCGTCATCTTTGGCCGGAGCTTTTTTGGGCGGCGCTTTGGCTTTCGGCGGGGCAGCCTGCCCACCGGAGGTGCCTTTGGCGGTTTCGGGGATCTCTTCGCCTTCAAGATGGGCGATGAGCGCTTCGATGCCCTTTTGCGTGAGGTAGGTGCGGATTTCCGTCTTCTGCTGCGCATTGAGGGCGCTGTAGAACCAGTCGTAGCCGAGGCTGGTGGCGACGACCATGTCCGCCACGTTGTCCACGAGGTCGGGATGCCAATCACGGAAGGAAACCTTGTCGGCAAGTGAGATGACCTCCTGCGCGCCTTTGTCGAGCCACTTCAAGTCGCCATCGCAGTAGTGCAGCGCACCAGCGAGGGCGATGCGGTAGATGGCCTTGGGGCCTTCGCCGCCGGTGTCGCCGTTGATGCGGGTGAGGCCGGGATCTTGCAGCAGATCTTCACCAGAGGCCTTCAGCGCCTCCATCATCTTCGTCAGCACGGGATCGGCAGCGACCTGTGTCTTGAGGAAGCCCCAGCTCGCGGCGTTGTGGATGAGACGCGGGCGAGTTTTGGCAATGCCGCTGAGATAATCGTTCGCCGCAGGTGCTTTGAAAGCGGCAGCGGGGATGACTTTGATCGCGGGACGTGGCGGGGCAGGCTTGCTGGCCACAGCGGGTGCCTTGCCCTTTGGCGCGGCGGTCGGAGGCGTGGCTGCGGGCGGGGTTCCAGCGGGAGTGGCGGGCATGGTTGCCGCCGGGGTGGCCGGAGCGGCCTGCATGGCGGCGTAGCGTGCCTTTGCGTATTCAAAGTCCGCCGGGATGAGGCTGGCGATGGGCACGTCGAACTCCTTGCCGTCCTTCATTTTGATTTTCACGGTCTTGGCGACGGCATCGACGGAGACGAAAGTGGCCTCGACTTGCTTGCCGGCGGTATTGGTCCACATGCGGAATTCCTCGGCGAGCTGGGCACGGAGACCCGGAGCGAGGAACAGGCCGGTCGTGGCGAGGAGAAGGAAACGCTGGGCGGTTTTCATGACGGAAAAATGGGGTGTGGCTATAGCAACGTCTTGCGGCTTGGTGGTCAAGCCTAAACGCAGCCAGAGGGCCGCAGCTTTGCGGATTCGACACGAGTTTAGGTGTCGCTGGTCAACACCAGCCGGAAACGCCCGTCATAACGACCGCCCGCGTGGCGGTTGCAGCACTGCAAGCAGGCGGTGGGCCGGCGGAACTTCCGCACGCGCTGCACCACGGTCTGGCAGGCCGGACAGGCGTAGGTGAGTTTGCGCTCGATGGAATTGCGTGGCAGCGGCAGGCGATGGTGCGCCTTTTCGCCGGCGATGCCGAGATCCGCGCAGGCCTGGCGCCATTCCCGGCCATGCGGCTCGATGCGACGGCGTCCGCTGCGATGATACGCGATCAAATGCGCCAGCTCATGCTTCAAGGTGCGCTCCACCTGGCCTTCAAACTCCTGCAGGCGCGGATTCAACTCCACCTCCCACTTGGGATAACGCGCATAGCCCGCCGTGCTGCGCAGCCGCGCATTCCACGTCACGGTGATGAGTTTCGCGCCGCCTGGCAGCTCGAGAGCAAGCAGCCATTCCCGCGCCTGCGCTTCCAGCTCCGTGTCACGGCCTTCAGGCATGGATTCCACGACGGATTCCGGCGGGTCCACCGGCTCGAGCTCACGAACGGACTGGAACGGCGTCCAGATCGGCGACGCGGTGAAGTCGAAGCAAAGCTGGGAAAAATCACGCATGCGTCACTTCTTCTTTTTTTCCTTCACCTGATGCGACTGCTCGCCGAGCGCGTAGAGCATGTCCGGTGGCACGGATTCGAGGATGAAAACATTCGCGCCGATGGTGCTGCGTGTGCCGATGATCGTGTCGCCGCCGACAATCGTTGCGTTCGCATACACGGTGACGTGATCTTCGAGCGTCGGATGACGTTTCTTGCCACGCAGCGCCTGTCCTGCGGCCAGCGACCGCGCCACGAGGCCCACGCCTTGGTAAAGTTTCACGTGATTGCCGAGTGTCGCCGTCTCGCCGATGACCACACCGGTGCCGTGGTCGATGAAGAAATGCGTGCCGATCTCCGCGCCGGGATGGATGTCGATGCCCGTACGGCCATGGGCCCATTCCGTCATCATGCGCGGGATGAGCGGCACGTTTTCCTGATAGAGTACATGCGCGGCGCGCTGGATGGCGATCGCCTCCAGGCCGGGATAGGCCAGGATGATCTCCTCAAAGCTGCGCGCGGCCGGATCGCCCTCGAAAGCGGCCTCCACATCGGTTTGCAGCAGCGCACGGACCTTGGGGAGCTGGAGCATGAAGCGGCAGACGAGCCCCTCGCTGTCCGCTTGATCCGCATCGCCGTTCAGACGCACCGTGCGGCGCACCTCGACGTTCAAACGCTGACGGATGCCCGCCACAAGCTCGTGCGTCATGAGCTGCAACTCGTCCGATGTCACCGCCTCCTCGGAGAAAAAGCCGGGGAACAGGATTTGCAGCAAATCCTCGCACAGCGACGCGATGGCTTGCTTCGACGGCAGGTTCCCGCAATCGACGTGGTTGATCCCCCCGACCTCGCAATACGAGGCCATGAGGCTGTTGACGATTTCATCCTGGCGGCAGTCCTTCAAAGTGCGGCAGCGATACCGCGCCGCGAGATGGATTCAAGCGCGGGCGTGCGGTGATTGCTGTGAATAAGTGACGGCCATCATTATTTCATCACCGCGCTTGTCTTTCGGGCAACGGGCCGCGTATGTTTGGGTTTCACGCCGCCCACATGATGAATCATCGCCTGCTCCTCCCGCTCCTCGCCTTTGCCATCCTGCCGCCAGCTCTGGGGCAACCGGCCCCGGAAACCGCCACGGCCAGTCAGGCGATCGATGTGGCCTCCGGTGCTTGGGACGGCGTGGTGAACATCGATGTCTCGGTGCTTTTCCCGGATTACCGCGAGCCATGGAACGCCGGGCAGCCGAGCGGCGGCAGCGGGACTGGGTTTTTGATCGGCAAGAACCGTTTCCTCACCAACGCGCACGTCGTGAGCAATGCCACGCGCATCCTCATCCGCACCAGCAACGACCCGGAGCCGCACCCGGCGAAAATCGTCCACATCGCGCATGACTGTGACCTGGCGCTCATTGAAGCGGAGGATGCGAAGCACTTTGAAAAGCTCACGCCGCTCGATTTTGGCAGCATCCCGCAGCTCAACACCGAAGTAATCGCCATCGGCTATCCGATCGGCGGGGATCGCATCTCGGTGACACGCGGCGTCGTTTCGCGCATCGATTTCCGTCCTTACAGCCACACGAGTGTCGATTCGCATCTCGCCATCCAGGTGGATGCCGCGATCAATCCGGGCAACTCCGGCGGGCCGGTGATGCAGGGCGGAAAAGTCGTCGGCGTCGCTTTCCAGGGCTTCAGCGGCCGGGTGGCGCAGAATGTCGGCTACATGATCCCGGTGCCCGTGATCAAGCGCTTCCTCAAAGACGTGGAGGACGGCCGCTATGACCACTACGTCGATCTCGCCGCGAGCGATTTTCCCATCGAGAACCCGGCTCAGGCCAAGGCGCTCGGCATCGGCGGCGACGGCATCGGCGTGATGGTGGGTGACGTCGAGCCCGCCGGCAGCGTGGGCGAGATTTTGAAGCTTGGTGACGTCATCCTGAGCATTGATGACAATCCGGTGCTCAACAACGGCCTCGTGCGCTTCGAGGGCGAACTGATGGACATGAACGAGATCGTGGAACGCAAATTCGCGGGTGACACGATCAAGCTGGCCTTCCAGCGCGACGGCAAAAAACAGGAGGCCACCGTGAAGCTGAAGCGTTTCGACCCCTACGTGCGCCTCGGCGCCACTTACAACCAGCGCCCGCGCTACATCGTCCACGCCGGACTCGTCTTCCAGCCCATGGACCGGAACCTGATGGACGCGCATCAGATTCGCGATGCCACGGTGAGCTACGTCTTCGACAATTTCCTGACCGACAAGCTCTACGTCGAGCGCCCCGAGCCCGTCGTGCTCACCAACGTGCTGCCAGACGAGGTGAACACCTGGCTCACCCCCTACGCGCACAGCATCGTGGACGAGATCAACGGCGTAAAAATCAAGTCCCTCAAGGATGTTGAGACCGCGCTGGCGAAAAAAGACCAGACCTTCATCGAAATCCGGCTGCTGGAGAAAACCCGGCCGCTCGTGCTCAAGCGTGAGCTCGCCGCGGCCGCACACACGCGGATCATGCAGACCTACAACATCTCCGCCGATGCCTATCTCGGCGACGAATAGCCGCCGAACACTCCGCTGAAACTTCCCGCCAAGAGACTCCATGAAGCTCCTCCCGTTCTCCCTCCTCTTCCTCATCAGCGCCGCTGCTTTGCAGGCGCAGACGGCCGCCACCGAGGCACCGAAAAAGAAACGTGCCGCACCGGTGGCCACCGATGCCACCGTGCCGATCGCGACGGCCGAAAGCAATTCGCTGGTGAAGGTGAACGCGACCTCGCAGCGGTACAATCCCCACCTTCCCTGGCAGAAGGAGTCGCCCTCCGGCCGCAGGGGCCTCGGCGTCGTGCTGGCAGGCAATCACGTGCTGGTCACCGCGCAGATGGCCGCGGACGCGACCTACATTGAACTCGAGCTGCCGGAGAGTGGCCAGAAAATCCCCGCCAAGGTCGTCGCGGTCGATTACGAGGCCAATCTCGCCCTGCTCGAAGCGCCGCCGTCCGACCGGCAGAAGGCCTTCTTCAGCGGCCTGAAGCCGATGAGCATCGACGCCAGCGTGCGCATCAAGGACAACGTGGACGTGTTGCAAACCGGCCGCGTGGGCGAGTTGATCAAAAGCCCGCTGAATATCAACAAGGTCCTCACCCGCCGCTACATCGTCGATGGCTCGAACTTCCTCGTTTATGAGACCACCGGCATCGTCCGCAGCGAAGGCAACAGCTTCACCCTGCCCGTGGTGAAGGGTGACAAGCTCGTCGGCTTGCTGCTCAGCTACGACTCGAAGAATCAGGTCACCACCATCCTGCCCGCGCCCATCATCGAGCATTTCCTCAAAGATGTCAGCGATGGCAGCTACGAGGGCTTCCCTGGCATGGGCATGGAGATGCAGTCCACGCAGGACGAGCAGTTCCGCGAGTATCTCGGCCTCAAGACCGACGCGCCCGGTGTGCTCATCTCCGCCGTGGTCAAAGGTGGTTCTGCCGACAAGGCCGGAATGAAGAAAGGCGACGTGCTCGTCTCCATCAACGGCTTCGCCATCGACACCCGTGGTGACTACAAAGATCCGCAGTACGGCCCGCTCAGCTCCAGCCACCTCGTGCGCGGACGCGCCTACGTCGGGGACAAGGTGGAGATCAAGGTCATCCGTGAGGGCAAGGAAGTCACCCTCAACGGCCAGCTCTCACGCCGCAGCCCGGACGAACAGCTTGTCCTGCCCTATCTCTTCGACAAAGGGCCGCGTTACGTCCTGATGGGCGGCATGCTCTTCCAGGAGCTTTCACGGCCCTATCTCGACTCCTTCGGTGAAGAACAGCGCGGCGGAGCCATCCTGCGCCTCGCTCGCATCGCCACGTACCCTGACAAGTATGAGGAGGCTGGGCGCAAGAAGCTCGTCTTCCTCAGCATGGTGCTGCCCACTCCGAGCGCCCAGGGATATGACAAGCTCGGCGGCCAGGTCATCAACAAGGTCAACGGCAAGGCCATCAACGACCTCAACGATCTGGCGGAGGCCTTCAAAAGCGCCAAGGACACCTGGCACGTCATCGAGCTCGACGACTTCCCGCACGTCCTTTACCTCGACACCTTCAACGCCGAACGCGACAACATGCGCCTGCTCGGCGGCGCGTATCGCATCGGCAGCTTGAAGAGGCTGGAGTGAGTTGGACAACCGCCCACACCGACAGTTTCTCCAGTTTCTCGCACACTTGGGTGTCGAGTGACTTCTTTTCTCGCGGCTGCGATCTCAGAACATGCCGTGTCGTTCTGCCCGGTAATCAGATGAAGACGGTTGGTGTTCCCCGGGAAGGGACGCTCGATTCCTCTTGTTCAGCACTTCCCTTGAGTGGTCGCGGTGATCAAACATTCAAAACCTTCCTTCGCAGCGATATCTCATTCGCGTTCGTTTTGGCAATGCCTCACTTCACCGCGCCGACGAGAGCCTGCAGGCGTGACACCTGCGCCTGCAAAAGTGCGATCTCCGCCTCGATCTTCTTCCGCCATTCATCATCTGTCGTCTTTTCGATCACCGCCGAGGTTTCAACAGCACTGGAGAATATCTCCGAAGCAGGCGCGCCGCTCACCTCGCCGCAGAAGAGGTGCATGTACTGCGCCACGCGCTGCCCCGGTCCTGCAGGAATGCATTGCACGAGCGGTCCCTCCTTGTAGCCGATCAATTCTGCCAGCGCGTTCTCCACGGACGGCATGTCGGTAAAGTCATGCAGCCGCTCGGTGCGCTGCCGCAGCTCTCCGGCCGTCTGCGGCCCACGCAGCAGCAGCAGGCACAGCAGCGCCATGTGCGGGCGCTCCAGGCCAGGAAGTCTGCCTCTCATGTTGTGGCGATATTTCAGCGCTCTACCGCCCACGATGTTCACCTCGAAGGCGTAGCCGTGCGATTTCATCGACTCCAGCGCTCGCAGCACGGTGCGTTCGTCGTAGCGCACGATCGGATCGCGGTTCGTCGTCTGATTGCAGGCCGTGACGAGTGCGTTCAGCGTCATCGGATAGTAGTCCGGCAGTGTGATCTCCTTTTCGATCAAACAGCCAAGCACGCGGGCCTCGTCGGATGACAGCGTGAAGAGGATGGCGGGTGTGACGGATTCAGCGGACATGCGTGGGGCGATGATGCCGCGCTTAAACAAAGGCGCAACATTCTCTGAATAGACGCCAGAGGCCGTCGTCGAATCCCGCACCTATGAAAAGGAAACTCCTCCCCGCCCTCGGTGCGCTCCTTCTCGCCACCAGCCTCACCTCCTGCTACGTCTATGACGATCCGCTGACCTGGGGCGCTCCCTGCCCGACGCCTGTTTATCGTCCGAGCTATTACCCGCGCCCCATCGTTTATCCGGCACCCGCTTTTGGCGGAAATCCCTACTGCGCTCCTCGTCCCCCGGTGTGCAACAACGGATTCGGTGTTGTTCATCACGGCTGGTATTGAGCGGCATCAGGCCCGCACGTGCGGTGATGACGGTTCAACCAGGTGTTGATTCCAGCCGCCACTCGCCTTCCGCGAGGTCGCCGAGCTCGTATTCGCCGAACCGTTCACGATGCAGCTTCTGCACTCGCCAGCCCTGGCTGGCGAACATGCGCCGCACCTGATGATAGCGACCTTCCGTGATCGTCAGGCGCGCTATTCGTGCGGAAAGAATCTCCAACTTCGCCGGCAGGCACGGTTTGTCCTCGCTGCGCAGCATCAAATCGCCTTTGGCGAATACTTCGATGAGCGCTGGATCGAGATCACGAGCGAGCTCCGCCACATACACCTTCTCCACCTCCGCTTTCGGCGAGGTGAAACGATGCACCAAGCTGCCGATGTCCGTCACGAGCAGCAATCCGCTCGTGTCCTTGTCGAGACGGCCAACGCTCGTCACTGCGGGGTTACGACGCAGCCATTGATCCGGCAGCAGCTCATAGATCGTCGGCCCTTCGCCCTCGTCATGCGTGCAGACGTAGCCCACCGGCTTGTGCAGAATCGCCAGCAATCCATCGGGTGCTTCCAGCGCCTCTCCATCGACCGTGATCGCCTGTGGATCGACCTTTTGATCCGCCTTGCTCAACAAGACTCCGTTCAGCTTCACACGTCCCGCTTTCACCAAGCTCACAGCCTCGCGACGCGAGCAGTAGCCGAGGGAAGAGAGCAGTTGGTCGAGGCGGCGCATGAGATGTTGGCGGAGTGCTGAGGACCAAAGTCCACAGCGCCTACCCAATCAACTTCCGTGCCTCAGCGAGAGCTGCATCGACCTTCGACACGTCCTTGCCGCCGCCGCGGGCGAAATCGGGTTTTCCGCCGCCTTTGCCGCCGACGATGGGGGCGATGGTTTGGATGATTTTGCCGGCTTGGACCTTGGATTGGTGGTCTTTGCCGACGTTGGCCATCAAAGTGACGTTTCCGCCGCCGGTGGCCGCCAAAACGATGATGCCGGTGAATTGGGACTTCAGCGCGTCGTTGACGGCCATGGCGTAATCGGCATCGACGTCGCCGAGGTTGGCGATGAGGACGTTGTTAGCGGCGGTGGCGAGGAGGTCTTTGGCTTTGCCGCTGGCTTCGCGCTGCTGGGCGGCTTTGAGGGCTTTTTCGAGCTCTTTTTGCTGGGTGAGGATTTGGTCGAGCTTCTTCTCGAGGTCGGCGGTGCCTTGGGCGCTGACTTTGCCGGCGAGGAGCTTCAAAAGGTCGGCATCGGCCTTGGCGGCGTGGTAGGCTTCGAGGCCGGCGATGGCTTCGATGCGGCGCACGCCGGCGGCGACTGCGCCTTCGCCGACGAGGCGGAAGAGGCCGATTTCGCCGGTGTGGCGGGTGTGGGTGCCGCCGCAGAGTTCCATGCTCCAACCATCGAGCTTGTCCGGCTGGCCGCCGATCTGGACGACGCGGACGAGGTCGCCGTATTTTTCGCCAAAGAGGGCCATGATGCCGTTGTTGGCCTTGGCCTCGACGTAGGGCACTTCACTCCACGAAACGGGGTCATTGGCGACGAGGCGCTCGTTCACGAGGCGCTCGATGTCGGCGAGCTGCTGCGGGGTGAGCGCGGCGCTGTTGAAGTCGAAGGTGAGCTTGTCTGGCGTGACGCTGGAGCCTTTCTGCGTGGCGTCCTTGCTGACGACTTCGTGCAACGCCCAGTGCAAAATGTGCGTGACGGTGTGGTGTCGCTCGATGGCGTGACGACGCGGCGCATCGACGACGAGCTTCACGGTGGCATCGACGGGCGGGGCTTCGTCGCCGCCGAGGAAGTGGAGCCAGGTGTTGCCGACTTTGGTGGTGGCGGTGATGGGGAAGGTGTTCGCGCCGAGGATGATCTGACCCGCGTCGCCGATTTGGCCGCCCATTTCGGCGTAGCAGGTCGAGACATCGAGCACGACGGCGGTCTTGTCCTTCATCTCGACGACTTCGAGCACCTTCACATCGGCTTCGAGGTTGTCGTAACCGATGAACTTGGTCGGGGCCTTCGTTTCGATCTCGGAGACAGAGACGACGTTTTTCTTCATCGCGGCACGGGCGCGCTTACGTTGTTCTTCCATCCAGAATTCAGCCTCTTGCAGATCAACCGTCATACCGCATTCACGGGCCAAGAGTGCGGTTTGGTCGAATGGGAAGCCAAAGGTGTCGAAGAGCTGGAAAACATCCTTGCTTGGGAGTTTCAGTCCAAGGAGCCCATATTTCTTCAACTGAGGCGCGAGTGGCTGATCCAAATCAAAGACATGAGTGTGCTCAGTCACCTCTGAACCGTGGCCGTGCCACATGCCTCTGTGGCAAACTCTGTATGCGCGATTACCCAATGCGTATCGACCAGAGATTGCAGAATCAACACTCTCGAAGAACCTAATGCGCCCCTGTTCCAGGTTTCGATTGAAGTGCTCTTCCTCCTTGAGAATCACTTCTTTGATTTGGGTTCTTTTAACCCGCAGTTCAGGGAAAACGTCTCCCATCTGGTTCGTCAACACATCCACGAGCTTGTAAAGGAATGGTTCCTTAAAGCCGAGATAGTCGCGCCCATATGGGAAGGCGGCGCGGCGGAGGATGCGGCGGAGGGTGTAGTTGCGGTCGCTGTTGCCGGGCTGAATGCCGTCGGCGATGGCGAAGCTGAGCGTGCGGATGTGGTCGGCGATGACGCGGAAGGCGACGTCGATCTTTTCCTGCTCGGTGACGGGGACGACGTGGCCTTGCTCATTCGCCTTCGGCAGCGTGCTGGCATACGTTTTGCCGGACATCTTCGTCAGCTCGTCAAAGATGGGACGGAAGACGTCGGTGTCGTAGTTGCTGATCTTCGCGTTTTGGAAGTCGGTGAAGTTTTTCGTGCCCTGGATGATGGAGCAGACGCGCTCGAAGCCCATGCCGGTATCGACGTGCTTCGCGGGGAGCGGCTCGAAGGTGCCTTCCGGGGTCGCGTTGTATTGGATGAAGACATTGTTCCAAATCTCGATGCAGCTGGCGTCGCTGCCATTGACGAGCTTGCGGCCTTCGCGCTGGCGGGCTTCATCGAGTTCGGGAGTGCCGGGGGTGAGGTCGATGTGGATCTCGGTGCACGGACCGCAGGGGCCGGTGTCGCCCATCATCCAGAAGTTGTCCTTCTTGTTGCCGTTGACGATGTGGATGTCGGGATCGAGGCCGATGCTGCGGAATTTTTCCGCCCAGATCTCCCAAGCCTCCTGGTCGCGGTCGGCGGGGTCGCCCTTCGATTTGTCGGGCTGATAAATCGTGGCGTAAACGCGGGTGGGCGGGAACTTCCAGCGCTCGATGACGAGCTCCCAGGCCCAGGCGATGGCCTCTTTCTTGAAGTAGTCGCCGAAGGACCAGTTCCCCAGCATCTCGAAGAGCGTGTGGTGGTAGGTGTCGAGGCCGACGTCTTCGAGGTCGTTGTGCTTGCCGCCGGCGCGGATGCACTTCTGCGTGTCCGCGGCGCGGGTGGGCAGGCCTTTGTGCAGGACGCCGGGCCAGGTGTCCACGTCCGCGCTGCGCTCGCCGAGGAAGATGGGCACGAACTGGTTCATGCCGGCATTCGTGAAGATGCGCGCGCCGTCGCGGCTGGTGTAGCCGACGTTGTCGCTGGGCACGATGGTGTGCTGCTTCTCCTTGAAGAAATCGAGGAAGGTGGCGCGGATTTCGGCGGCGGTGGGGATCTTGGACATGGGAAAGAGGGCGCGGATGGTAGCGGGAGAGGAAGCCGCGTCAAAGGGTCAAGACGGTCAAGGCTGCGCCGGTCTAGATCGGGCCTGCTGCCCCCTCGTGGCGATTCCTTGACCTCTTGACCCTTCCTTGACCACACTCCACGGCATGGACAATTCCCGCACCGCTCAAGAATCCTCCTTCGCAGACGTATTGTCCCTCGTGATTCGCCCCCTCGTCACTTTTGCCCTCGTTTCCTCCGCGCTCGCGGAGCCCATCGACTTTTCCAAGCAGATCCGCCCGATCCTGAGTGAGAACTGCTTCTTCTGCCACGGACCCGACGACAAAAAACGCGAGGCCGACCTCCGTCTCGATGACGAGGCCGCCGCAAAGAAGAACAACGACGGCGTCATCGCTGTGGTGCCGGGTGATCCGGAGAAAAGCGCCCTCATCCAGCGCATCGTGAGCACCGATTCCGATGAGGTCATGCCGCCACCGAAGCAACACAAGACGATCTCTCCCGCGCAGGTGGCGCTGCTCAAAGAGTGGATCAAGCAGGGCGCGAAGTGGGGAAAGCATTGGAGTTATGAGCGCGTCGTGAAGCCAGCGGTGCCCGCAGGCACGAAAAATCCGGTGGATGCGTTTTTGGCGGCGCGTCTGAAGAAGGAAGGGCTGTCGTTTTCTCCTGCGGCGGACCGAGCCACGCTGATCCGCCGCGTGGCGCTCGATCTGACCGGGCTGCCGCCGACTTTGGAGGAACTCACACGCTTTTCGTCCGACAAGTCAGACACGTCCGACCTGTCCGACATCGTGGCGCATTATCTCGCCAAGCCGAGCTATGGCGAGCACTGGGCACGCCAGTGGCTGGATCTCGCACGCTACGCCGATTCCTCTGGCTATCCGAGTGATCAGCCGAGGGAGATTTGGGCGTATCGGGACTGGGTGATCCGCGCTTTGAACGCGAACATGCCATTCGATCAATTCACCATCGAACAGCTGGCGGGGGATTTGCTGCCGAATCCGACGGATGACCAGCTCATCGCGACGGCGTTTCATCGGAACACGATGACGCAAAACGAAGGCGGCACGGATGACGAGGAGTTCCGCAACGCGGCAATCATCGACCGCGTGAACACGACCTTTGCGGTGTGGATGGGCACCACGATGGCTTGTGCGCAGTGTCACACGCACAAATACGATCCGCTCACGATCAACGAGTACTTCCAGTTCTACGCCTTCCTCAATCAAAGTGCCGACAGCGACAAAAAAGACGAGGTGCCGCTGCACAGCTTTGATACGCCGGAGCTGAAAAAACAGCGCGAGGCCCTCAAAGTCGAGATCGCGGCGCTGGAGTCGAAATTCACGAAACCCGACGCGAAATGGCTCGCGGGGCTGGAGGCATGGGATCGCGGTTTTGCTCGCGATTTGGGCTGGCAGAGCCCGAAGCCGCTCAAAGTGAGCGAAAGCGACGCGAAGATCGAAAACGATGGCCGCGTGATCCTCGCAAAGAACAAGGACACGGCGAGCTACATGGTCGAGTTGCCGCTCGCGGGCGACAAACTGAGCGCGTTGAGGCTCGAAACGGCTCCGCAGGCTGGTTTCGGCAATTTTGTGCTCACGAGCCTCAAAGCGGAGGTCGTGCCGCCAGATGCTAAAGTAGCTCCGCAGGCTCGATTTGTGCGTGTGGAGCTGCCAGGAGCCAAAAAGATGCTCCAACTCGCCGAGGTGGAGGTTTTCAGCGGCGCGGAAAACATCGCACCAAAGGGTGTGGCGAGTCATAGCAGCCAGTATCAGGATGCCGCAGCGAAACGCGCCATCGATGGCAACACGGACGGCAACTACAACAAGGGCAGCGTGTCACACACGAGCGGCAACGACAACGATCCGTGGTGGGAAGTCGATCTGAAGGCCTCGAAGCCTGTCGATCGCGTGGTGGTGTGGAACCGGCTCGATGGCGTGAGCAATCGTCTCGATGGCTTCCGAGTGGTGTTGCTCGATGAGAAGCGTCAAATCCTGTGGAAGAGCGAGCCGACACCCGCGCCAGAGAAGGAAAAAGCCTTCGCGGTGAGTGGACCGGTGCCGGTGGGCTTCACGACGGCGCTGGCGGATTACTCGCAGGGCGGTTTTGAGGCGACGAACTTCCTCGCAGCCAAAAGCAAAGGCTGGGCGGTCGGTGGTGCACACGAAAAACCGCACACGCTCACGCTTTTGACGAATGCGCCCATCATGGTGCCTGCCGGCGCGAAGCTGCGCGTGACCCTGGAGCAGAAGAGCGAGTTCAAGCAGCACACGCTGGGCAATTTCCGCCTGAGTTTCACCGGTGATGCCCGCGTGCAGCAGGCGGCGAAGATCCCCGCGAATGTCATCGCCGCGCTGGCGCTGCCGAAACGCACGCCGGAGCAGCAGCAGGTTGTCGCGGATTATTATGTGCGGAACATCGCGAAGGAATCGGCCGCGGAGCGCACGCGTCTTGCGGCAGCGAACAAGGAACTCGCCGCGATGAAGCCGGTGACGGTGCCGATCATGCGCGATCTCGATCCGAAGCAGCGTCGCGTGACGAAAGTGCAGCTCCGCGGCAACTGGCAGGCGCTCGGCGATGAAGTGAGCGAGGCCACGCCCGCCGTTTTCAATCCACTGCCGGCTAACGAGCCAAAAAATCGCCTCACGATGGCGAAATGGCTCACGAGCCGCGATAATCCGCTCACCGCTCGCGTGACGGTGAACCGCTTGTGGGAGAGCATCTTTGGCACCGGCATCGTGCGCAGCAGCGAGGAGTTTGGCAGCCAGGGCGATCTGCCGTTTCATCCCGAGTTGCTCGACTGGCTCGCGGCGGAGCTGATGGACAGTGGTTGGGACATCAAGCACCTGCTGAAGCTGATGCTGACGAGCCAGGCGTATCAGCAGAACTCCAAATCGACGCCCGAATTGAATGAGCGTGATCCGGACAATCGCTTGCTGGCTCGTGGGCCGCGTTTTCGTCCGACAGGCGAACAAGTGCGCGATCAGGCGCTCGCGGTGAGCGGCTTGCTTTCGGAGAAAATGTATGGCGTGCCGGTGCGACCGATGACGCCGAATCTTGGCCTCAGCACCGCGTTTGGTCGCAGCAACGACTGGGAGGTCAGCAAGGGCGAGGACGCGCATCGTCGCAGTCTTTACACCGAAGTGCGTCGCAACTCGCCGTATGCGAGCTTCACGACCTTCGACGCGGGTAATCGCGAGGTCTGCATGATCCGCCGCAGTCGCACGAACACGCCGCTGCAGGCCTTTGTGACGCTGAACGACCCCGTCTTCCTCGAAACGCATCAGGCGATGGCGCGGCGGATTGTTCGAGAGGCCAAAACGCAACCGGAGCGGCTCTCGCGGTTGTTTAAGCTGGGTCTGGCGCGTGAGCCCACGGCGACCGAATTGACCACATTGACCCAATTGCATGCTGAGAGTGTGGCGATGTATCGCGCGGACGCTGCTGCGGCCACGAAGATGGCCACGGAGCCGCTGGGGCCGGTCGAAGCCGGTGCCGATGTCGTAGAACTCGCCGCCTGGACTGCGGTGGCGAATGTGGTCATGAATTTGGATGAGTTTTTGATGAGACGATGAAATCCTCACACTCCATGTCACAAGCTCAGCTTCAGGCGCGAATCGCGCACGATGGAAAGATGGTGGTTATGCAAAAGCGCTTTTTAGCGCCACTGCTTGTCATCTTCCTCCTGTGTTTTTATGCAAATGCTCGCGCTGACGAGAACTGGTCCGAGCCAGTCAACAATATCAGGGCCCGCCTGTCGTTGGAGCGTGATACGAATTCATCGTTCCTTAAGGTATTCGTCGAGTTTCAAAACGTCGCCGATTTCATGGGCAGCATCAAAATGCGTTTCAAGCCTGAGCTTCTGACCCTTCAAGTAGCAGATGCAAAGAACCAGCCCGTGGAAAAACCTGGGTCCGTTAACTACAGCGCAATGAAACCTCTGTGGGAACCTTTGCTGCTGCCCTTCGAAGGCAACCTTCGTTTCCGCGTCAGCTTTCCAGGATTTGGCACAAAGCTCGGCAGCGACCGCACGATTATTGACCATGGCTTTGATCAAATATGGGTAATCCCCGAGCAGGGTGATCACTTTGTTTCCGGGAGAATAGTTATTCCAGAACAACGTGGAGATCACCCCAAACTCGATTGGAGCGGCACGCTTGAACTTCCTCCGATCAAGATTCCGAAAGCCAGTTTGAAATCGCAATCTGCGACCTCAAAACCCACTTCCCCATGAACCCCATCCTCCACGACAAACTCCAGCTCACGACGCGGCGCACTTTTTTGGGCAATGCGGGGCAGTTCAGCTTGGGTGCGATTGCGTTGCACGCGATGCAGCAGGACTCGGCGGCGATGCCGCAGGCGGCGAATCCGATGTTGCCGCGGAAGTCGCATCACGCGGCGAAGGCGAAGCGGGTGATCTACCTGCACATGAGCGGTGCGCCGCCGCATCTTGATCTCTTTGATTACAAGCCGGAGCTGGTAAAGCGGAGCGGGCAGGATTGTCCGGACTCGATTCTCAAGGGACGGCGTTTTGCCTTCACCTCCGGTGTGCCGAAGCTGATGGGGACGCCGCGCACGTTCGCTCAATACGGCAAGGGTGGCATCTGGATGAGTGATGCGTGTCCGAACTTTCACACGATTGCGGACGAGATGTGCATGATCCGGTCGATGAACACGGATCAGTTCAATCATGCGCCGGCGGAGCTGCTGCTCTTTACCGGGCATGCGCGGCAGGGACGACCGTCGATGGGCTCGTGGGCGACGTATGGGCTGGGCACGGAGAATCAGGATTTGCCGGGTTTTGTTTCACTCATCTCCAGCGGCACACAGCCGAGCGGCGGACAGGGTTTGTGGGGCAGTGGATTCATCCCGAGCGTGTATCAAGGCGTGCAATGCCGCAGCAAGGGCGATCCGGTGCTGTTTGTGAGCGATCCGGCGGGGATGAATCGCGAGATGCGGCGCAAGACGCTGGATGTGCTGAACCAGCTCAATCAGCAGCAGGTGGCGGAGCTCGGGCATCCGGAGACGGTGACGCGCATCGCGCAATACGAACTGGCGTATCGCATGCAAACGAGCGTGCCGGAGGTGATGGACATCACGAAGGAGCCTGCACATGTGCTGGAGGCCTACGGTGCCAAACCGGGCGAGGCGAGCTTCGCCAACAACTGCCTGTTGGCACGGCGACTGGTGGAGCAAGGCGTGCGTTTCGTGCATCTCTTCGACTGGGGCTGGGATTTCCACGGCACGGGGCCGAACGAGGACATCCGCGATGGTTTGACGGCCAAGATGGCACGCACCGACAAGCCGGTAGCCGCTTTGATCAAAGAACTGAAGGAGCGCGGCTTGCTGGATGACACGCTCGTCATCTGGGGTGGCGAATTCGGCCGCACGCCTTTCCGCGAGGGACGCACGGCGGGTGGCAAGGTGCTGGGCCGCGATCACTACCCGGACTGTTACTCCCTGTTCATGGTCGGTGGCGGCGTGAAGGCTGGTTTCGAGTATGGCAGCACCGACGAGCTCGGTTTCAGCGTCGCGGAGAACAAAGTCCACGTGCATGATTTCCAGGCGACGGTGATGCACCTCCTCGGTTTTGATCACGAACGGCTCACATATCGCTTCCAAGGCCGTGATTACCGGCTCACGGACATCCACGGGCATGTGGTGAAGGATTTGTGCGCGTAGAACGATAGCAACCCGATAACCACTCTTCTTTAGGATGGCTGCAAAGTTTAAGACGCTCATAACAGGCTATTGCACCTCGCGAGGCATCACCATCCCTCCGGGTTACGGTAGAAACTCCCCAAATCGTTTTGCAGTCGTCAGGATCGATCTGCTTCCACCGAAACTCATAGCTACGACATGGTTTAAAGTCGGCGATGTTCTGGATTACATAGAGAATCAATTGGACCGGGAATTGGGAGAGAAAACAGGCTCGTCCATTCAGATTCTCGATTTCAAAACGGGAGAGAGCCTTGCTTACACAGGGAAAGGCCAGCTTCAACGAATAGGTCCGTTTGCAATTCAAGAAGCGTGATCACTTCTTCGCATCGGCCTCAGCGAGGATCTTCTTCGCCTCCTCCGCGCCGATCTCGCGCACGAAGAGGTTGCGCCAGCGGATTTCGCCGCCGTGGGTTTGCAGCATGAGGGGACCTTTGGCGGGATAGGGCACAGCCTTGTCGGGATAGTTTTCCATCGGGGCGCCGTCGACGACGAGCTTGTCGTTCAGCCACACCCAGGTGCGTGTGCCGATCTGGCGGATGCGGAAACTGTTCCACTCGCCGAAGTCCTTGTCGGCGATGACGAGGGGATCGCGGCCGGGAGTGTCAGGCGTGTTGTTGAAAAGGCCGCCAGAGCCGAGGTGCGGACGACGCGTGGGTTTGGTGGGATCAAAGACCTGATTCTTGTCCCAGATCTGCACCTGAGGCACGCCGCGCAGGTAGATGCCGCTGTCAGCCTTCGGCACGGTTTTGTACTCGATGAGAAACTCAATGTCGCCGAATTCCTCGTCCGTGGTGGCGTAGGGGCCGTGGCCGTCGTTGACGAGTTCGCCGTTCTCCGCCTTCCAGTTGGTGGGGAATTCCTCGCGCATCTTCTTGAGCATCGCGTCTTTCTTCTCGCCTTCCAGCTTCGCAACGCTGTGCGGGTTGAGTCCGTGCCAGCCGGTGAGGTCCTTGCCGTTGAAAATGGCGCGGAAGCCTTCCGGTGGCTGCGAATCGGCAGCGTGAGCGATGGAAGCGGCGAGAAGTGCGGCAAGGAGCAAGCTGGATTTCATGGTCGTGCATTTACGCAGGTCACGAGGCGGTCCATGCAGTCACTTCGCGCTTTCATCGTCATCCGCTTTCTCTTGGGAGCCGAACATGCGGCCGAGATCCTCCATGTAAGCGCGCATGTTTTCGTCGTTGAGCGCCTGCTGGGCCGCCTGCTCGTCGGCGTCAGGCTCCCAGTGCCGCTCGGACACCTCCAGCTTGTAGTTGGTGGTCTGGATGACCACGCGGCCGTTGCGGTCGCTAAACCATTCGAGATAGAGGGAGCTGGAAAGCACCCACGGCACCTCGTGGAAGCGCTTTTCCTTGAGCGCCCTCATCCACTCTTCCTCCGGCACGAGGAGCTTCTTGAGCTTCATGGATGCGGTGATGTCGCCCACAGAGCCGGTTTGCCGCATGGCAAGGCCCTCGTCGTATTGCGGCTGCGGCACCGGGTTCGTGTTCACGAACGTGAGCTTGCAGCCAGCGAGATCCGGCCACGCGTCGCCCACGAGGTCGAGGGTCATCGGCTCGTCGCGGCCCAGCAGCCACAGTTTCCCCGTGACGCGACCGCGCTCGGTGTTGTCGATCTCGCCATTGATGACGCATTTGTCGAATCTCCAGGCCATGAGGGCATTCAACGTGGTTGAGAAGCCGATTTCAACCGCTCGCAAAAGCCAATTCACTCACGGCTGTGAAACGCTGACCGGCTCCAGCAATCCAATCACCGCCCAGGCCGTGCCCCAGTAGGTAGCGGTCTTGTTGATCTTGTTTTTGTCTTTGGCCCGTGTGCTTGGCACGGCCCAGGAGCCGTCGGGTGTCTGGGTGTTCTTCAAAAAGGCCACGGCCTTCGTCCGCGCCTCGTGATCGGCGGGCAGGCCGCTTTTTGCGAGTGCGTAAAGCGCCAAGCCTGTGCCGAAGGCGTCGCTCGATTCTTTCGCCAGCCAGCCCCAGCCGCCGTCATCGTGCTGGAGCTTGAGCAAAACGTCGCGCAGCGCCGCGTCGTCCGGTTTCAGCAGAAGGCGCACGGCATGCCATTCCGTGCTCTCACCGAGCTGGGCCTTCGCGAGGTAGTCTTCGGAACGTTGGCGCACCGGATCATCCACCGCGGGTTTCAGCGCGAACAGCGTCCACATCGTCGTGACCTCATGGATCTCACGCGGCGGTCGTTTGGCGAGCGGGAGTTGCCCACCGGCTTTCCATGAGCCATCGGGCTGCTGGTTTTTGAGGATTTGGGCACGGAATTCGCCAGCAAAGGCCGGCTCCGGCTCGGAACTGCCGAGAAGCAGAAAAACCATCGTGTCGATGTTGCCGGCGGAGACCTTGTCCACACCGTCTTTGTCCTTTGTCTGGTTCCAATGCCGCCAATCCGCGGCCCACGGGGTCCACTCGGTTGTTTCCTTGCGTTCTGCGTCGAGTCCGGCTCGTGCGGCGCTGTTCAAGCTCCACACCATGGAGGGGATCTGATGACAACTCGCACATTGACGGTCCTCGATCCATGCGAGGCCTTTTTCTTTGATGAACGGCAGGCTGCGTTTCGCGATGTCCAACACCTCATCCGCGCTGGCAGCCGTCGTAGCGGCCAGCAGGCACAGAAGGAGGCGCGTTTTCATGGTGGGGCGTGCTTCTCCTTCCAAACGTCATTGTTCATCGGGATGTATCCTCCCATGTGGGCTTCAGCCACCTTGCACCGGCGGCATGAGGGCGACTTCGGCGCCGTCGTGGAGCACGGCGTCTCGTTTCACGTAGGTTTGATCGAGCGCGAGGAGCATGCTGGGGGCCCAGTCACGCAGCTTCGGCCAGCGCGTCTCCATTTGAGCGAGAAGATTGGCCATCGTGCTGCCTGCGGGCACTTCGAGGGAGGTTTCATCCGTGCCGGTGATGTCGCGCAGTACGGAGAAGAACAGCACGCGGAGCTTCATGACGGCTTGTTCGGGTTCAAAATGCCGATGCAGGGCAGGTTGCGAAAACGGCCCTGGTAATCCATGCCGTAGCCGACGACGAACTCGTCTTCGATCTCGAAGCCGGCGTCATCGATCGGCACTTCACGCAAACGCTGGCGGCGTTTGCTCAGCAGGACACAGGTGCGCAGCGAGGCGGGCTGTTCGGCGAGTATGCGTTTCGAGATCACGTCGAGCGTGAGGCCGGTGTCGAGAATGTCATCGAGCAGCAGCACGTCCTGGCCACGCAGGTCGAGGTTCGCGGGCCAGTTCACCTTCACCTCGCCGCTCGTCGCGGTGCCACCGTGGTAGCTGCTGGCACTGAGCGTGAAGAGGCGCACAGGCATTTCCAGACCCCGCAGCAGATCGGCCACGAAAAAGAGGCCGCCATCCATGAGCGCCACCACTGTGACGACCCGGCCGGCCAGTTCACCATTCAAACGAGTCGCCATGGCACGGACACGAGCGTGGATTTCCTCCGGCGTGAGCAGGATGCGTTCGAGATCGTGGATGACACCGGTGACAGGCGTGGACATGAGCAAAAGAGTGCGCGAAAGGCCAAGGCTGGCGTAGCGGAAGCACGCCAGCGCACGTTTCTTCTACCCCGAATGAGCACGACTGACAAACCCAACCTGCCCGACCTGCGCGTGAGTTACGACCAGGGCGAACTCGACGAGCACAGCGCACCTGCCGACCCCGTGGAGCTCTTCACGCACTGGATCAAGGATGCGCTCGCTCACAAGCTGCCCGAGCCGAACGCCATGAGCCTGGCCACCAACGGCCTGGACGGAACGCCGACGGTGCGCACGGTGCTGCTGAAGGGCATCGACGAGCGCGGCTTCCACTTTTACACGAACTACGAAAGTCGGAAGGGCCGTGAGATCGCGGCGGATGCGCGTGCCGCGGCCTGCTTCCTTTGGACGGACCGGCATCATCAGGTCTGCATGAAAGGCGTGATTTCGAAACTGGATCATGCGGATGCGGAGCAGTATTTCGCCAGCCGCCCTTACGGGCATCAAATCGGCGCGTGGGTGTCGGAGCAAAGCGTGGTGATCCCCGGCCGCGAGTGGCTGGAGCAGCGCGATGCCGAGATGCGGGCGAAGTTTCCTGAAGGTCAGGTGCCCTGCCCGCCTCACTGGGGCGGCTACACGCTGCTGCCGGACGAAATCGAGTTCTGGCAGGGGCGTGTGAGCCGCCTGCACGACCGCATCCGCTACCGGAAAGAGCATGGCGAGTGGGTGAAGGTGCGGCTGAGTCCGTAGGACGGGTGTGGCGATAGCCCGCCCGTCTCTTGGGCCGTCGTTGCGCAGCGGAACTCCTGAGTCGGGCGGGCTGTCGCCACACCCAACCTACGATTCGTGCCCATCAGCGTTGATCGTCCCGCACGATGCCCAAGAAAAATTGAATCCCGGCTTGCCTTTCGGAGTTTTCAGTTTCTAGTGAAACCGTGAGCAGCGAACTACCACCCTGGGAAAAGGCACGCGAGGACTTCGTGGCCCAGTGGGGCTCACTCGGCACCCAGTGGGGCATCAACCGCACGATGGCGATGATTCACGCCCTGCTCATGACCGCCCCGCAGCCCATGTGCACGGATGAGGTGATGGAAAAGCTGGAAATCAGCCGTGGCAACGCCCACACGAACCTCAAGGACCTCGTCGGCTGGAACCTCGTCCGCATCATCACGAAGAAGGGCGACCGCAAGGAGTATTTTGAAGCTGAGAAGGACGTGTGGAAGATCTTCATCACCATCTCGAAGGAGCGCAAACGCCGCGAGATCGAGCCCGCCATGCACCTGCTGCGCGACTGTGCCGCCCGCACGAAAGACGAGGCCACCGGTCCTGGCCGCGAGTTCCACCAGCAGATGAAGGATCTCGACGAATTCCTCAGCTTCGGCGTCAAGGTCGCCGACACCGTCATCTCCATGAAGCACGCCTCCGCCCTCCAGTGGGCCATGCGCCTCCTCGGCTGATTTTCTCATGCCTTTTTGTTTCAGTATTTTCTGAAACTTCAAAACAAACACGAACCACCCATCACCATGAACGAAACCGTCCTCAACTACACCCTCTATCTCATCCTCGCCGTCACCATGACCATCTGGGTGGCGCGCACCCTCCACAAAAGCGGCCGCATCTTCCTCGTCGATTGCTTTCACGGGAACACGGACCTCGCCGACAGCGTCAATCACCTGCTCGTCGTCGGCTTCTACCTCGTGAACATCGGCTTCGTGTCGCTCTACCTCAAGACGACCGAGGACATCGCCGGTGCCCGCGGCGTCTTCGAGGCGCTGAGCGGAAAAATGGGCGTCGTGCTGCTCGTGCTCGGCGGCATGCACTTCTTCAACCTCTACGTCTTCACCAAGATGCGCCGCCGCGCCACGCTGGCCCACCTCCCACCGCCGGTGCCGCCGATGCATCGCGTCAGCAAAGCCAACGACCTCCTCGACACGCTGTGAAAACCTTCCTGCGCAAAGTGTCTCTCTCGTTCCTCGCGATGTTGTGCGGCTGGATCGCCTGCAACATCGCCTGGTGGGTGGGTGCCGTTCCGATTCTTCTAAATCCAGGCGCATCTCTAAGGAGCGCCGATTTCTTGATGATCGGCACTTTCACAGGGATGGTGGTTTTAATCTCATGGCTGGTGATTTTCCTGCCGACCGATCTTGTCGTCCGTGACGCCTCCAGGCTGCGCAGACCGGGCAGCGCGGCTTGGTGCGGTTTCCTGACGAGTTTTGCCATCGTCGCAGCAGTCTTTGCCTGGGTCGCTTGGATTGAAGTCGTTCAGCATGGCCTTGGGGGGCTTTGGCGCATGTTCGACAAAGCCGCCCTGCCTTACGCCCTCGGAACCTGCGCCACTGGCACCGTCGCCGCCTATGTGCGGGCACGGATGGACTGCCCGAAAGCGCCCTATTTTCCTGACAAGCCATGAAAACCTTCCTGCGCAAAGTGAAACTCTCGTTCCTCGCGATGTTGTGCGGCTGGGTCGCGTGCAACATCGAGCTTTGGATTTTAGCAGGCTACTATGAGCTGTTCACCGCCGAAAAATCGCAGGCTCCGCTTGTTGACATGATGCTCGTGATTGGCGTCGCTTCGGGAATCGTCATCCTAGCGGTCTGGCTTGCCATCTTTCTGCCCACGGATCTTCTCGTGTCAGATCAATCGTGGCTTCGAGAAGCCAAAACTGCTGCGTGTGCCGGATTTGGCTCCGCCTACCTCTTCGTGCTGGTCTACTTCGCGATCGTCCTTGGTTTGAACCCCGGTTTCCCTGCCAGCACAGGGACATTTCTGCTGGCGATCGTCCTCGCCGGGACCACCGGCGCCGTCGCCGCCTACGTCCGCGCACGGATGGACAGACCCAAACCCATCGCAACGTCATGAACACGCTCACCATCTTCTACGATGCTCATTGCGGCCTTTGCTCGCGCTTCCGGCGCTGGATGCTCGACCAACCGGCCTACCTTCATCTCGAGTTCCTGCCCTACGACTCCGAGCCCGCCCGCAAACGCTGCCCGGATCTGCCCAACCTTCGCGCTGACCAGGAAATCGTCGTCATGAGTGATGATGGCTCACTTTGGCAGGGTGCCGCGGCTTGGGTGACCTGCTTGTGGGCCTTGCGCGAGTATCGCGAGTGGTCGCTGCGGCTCGCCACGCCGGGCATGCTCGGCATGGCACGCAAGATCGTGCATTGGATCTCCAGCAATCGCATCGGCCTCTCGCATCTGCTGCGCTTGCGTGGCGATGATACCCTGCGTGCTCAAGTGACCGATGTGCCCTGCGCCGACGGCTCGTGCGCCCTCCCGGCACGAAAGGCGGCTTGAACAAACGCCCTGCCCTGCGCTGTAATGCTTGCATGCTGTTTTTCCGTTGTCTGGCCGCCTGCCTTTTCATCGCCGTTCCCTTTCTGCATGCCGCCGACACGCGTCTGGTGCGTGAAACAGAGGCTCTGACGCCTGCGCAGGAACAAACGAAGCTGCATGTGCCGCCCGGCTTCACCGTGCAGCTCTTCGCCAGTGAGCCGATGATCAACAAGCCGATCAACATGGCCTTCGATGCACGCGGCCGTCTCTGGGTGTCATCGACGGTCGAGTATCCCTACTCCGCCGACAAATCGCGTTGGTCGGACGAGAAAGGCACGCGCGTCAAAGACAGCCGCGATGCCATCAAGATCCTCGAAGACACCGATGGCGATGGCCAGGCCGACAAAGTCACCGATTTCGCCGACGGGCTGAACATTCCCACCGGCGTCCTCCCCTGGCACAAACCGGAGCACAAGGCCGGTTGCATCGCCTTCAGCATCCCGAACCTCTGGTACTTCGCCGACACCGATGGCGATGACAAAGCGGACGTGCGCGAAGTGCTCTTCGGCCCCCTTGGTTATGAAAAAGACACCCACGGCATGTGCAGCAGCTTCCGCCTCGGCCTCGACGGCTGGGTGTATGCCACGCATGGGTTCAATAACACGTCGCATTTCAAAGCCAAAGACGGCAGCACGCTCGATCTGCACAGCGGCAATGTGTTTCGCTTCAAACCCGATGGTTCACGCGTCGAAAGCTGGACGCATGGCCAGGTCAATCCGTTTGGTCTCGCGTGGGATCGCTATGGCAATCTCTACAGCGCCGACTGCCACAGCTCGCCGATCTACCAACTCATTCGCGGCGCGAGTTATCCCAGTTTCGGCAAACCGCATAATGGATTGGGCTTCGCACCGGTGATGTGCGAGCACAGCCACGGCTCCACCGGCATCTGCGGCATCGTTTACCTCGACGGCGGCGTTTGGGGGCCGGAATGGGACGACCACACCTTCGTCGGCAACTGCGTCACCTCCCGCGTCAACCACGACAAGGTCACCTTCACCGGCTCCACTCCAAAAGCGAACGAGCAGCCCGACTTCCTCACCAGCGACGACCCCTGGTTCCGCCCCGTCGATCTCCAGCTCGGCCCCGACAACGCCCTCTACATCGCCGACTTCTACAACAAGATCATCGGCCACTACGAAGTACCGCTGGATCATCCTGGAAGGGACAAAGAACGTGGAAGAATCTGGCGGGTGGTGAAGAAGGACTCGAAGCCTCAACGGAACGACTTTACCGCCATGAAGGCCAAGGAGATTGCGAGCGAAGTGGGCAATCCAAACCTCACGCGTCGGCACCTCGCTCTGCGTGAAGTGAGCCTGCGCGGCAGCAAGGAATGGCTGCCAGAGTTCTTCCGTGTCTTTGAGTCTGGAGAATCCATGGTGGCGCAAGGTGATCGCGAGCCCCCCAATCTGCAGAAAAACGACATCGGTGACTTCGATTACACCCACGTCAATTGGCACAAGTCTGACCTGAGCACCGCCTACACACTGTGGGCTCTGTCCTATCTTGGAGAGCGCTTTCTTATCTCCAACGTGCTACGTGCACTTCATACGGGAGGATCTTGGGTGGAGGACCAAGGCTCGGAACTCGATGGTCTGGTGATGTCGCACGCCGCACAAGTGATCGGTTCTTATGACAAGCTCCACCCCTGGGAAAAATGGAATCTGGGTATCGCCTTCGATGGTCGTGGCAGTGCGATAGGGAGGGCTTCAACGCAGGCGCTTCTGCATCGTCCGGATTTCCTCGTGGGTGATCCATACTGGCACTCCACCATCGTGAAGATGCTGGTGCAGTTGACGGATGATCTGCTTTCACCACCCGGCCCTAAAAATTGGCTGTCTGAAAAGCTGGGCGATGATTCCTATGCGTATTCACTTCGCCTGCTGTTGCGTGATGTGCTTTCGCAGCGCGGATGGCTAGAAGACCCCGAGGCGCGACGATGGCTAGAAAAGGTGATGGACAAACCTTGGTTCATCGAAGTCCTTCAAGCCGTCCCAACGGCAGACGCAGCTTCTTTTTCATTTCAACGCCTGCAAGCAGGCCACCCACTGACTCCCGCTGCTCTCACGCACATCTCCCGCTACAGCGACATGGCTCTTCTACCCCAAGTCGTTCGTTTAGCCAAAACACGCCAACGTGATGCCATCCCGCACCTCCAAGCCATCTTCGATGGCCTCAGCGAGCGTGGCATGCCAGCACCTTCAGAACTCCTCACCTGGGCGCAAGAACTAGCCCAAGAGATGCTGGCAGCGAGGGCGAAGAAGCCGGAGCCAGTTTGGACGATGGTTCCTTCCACCAAAGCACCCGTTTGGGTACTCAAGACGCGCAAATGTGCAGACGGCACAGAAACGCAGGTGCTCCAAAGCATGGCTGCAGGTGGTGGCGACGAAGAAAGCCGCACCGGCATCCTCCGATCCAAAGACTTTCCGGCTCCAGAGAAGCTCGCGATTTGGGTCAATGGGCATCGTGGCTTCCCGAAATCAAAGGCGCATGACAAAAACCTCGTTCGTGTCGTCGAAGCGAAGTCCGGCAAAACACTCGCAAGCGTCTTCCCACCGCGAAACGATGTCTGCCAGCAGGTAGAGCTCGATCTCACGAAGCATGTCGGCAAACCCGTCCGCCTCGAAATCATCGACGGCGATGACGGCAAGGCTTACGCCTGGCTCGGCATCACTCGGATCGAGCCCGCCGGGGTCAGTGTGAATGATTTTCAGAGCGAGGACAGCACACGCGAATCGCTCAAAACGCTCGCCGCGATGCTGCAGCACAGCGCGCCGGCCGCTTTGCGAGAAAAACTCGCCACCTACCTCCCGCCACGACCCGCGCCGCAGCCATTGCCGGTTTCACCCGAGCAGAGGAAGCAGCTCGACGAGCTCATTGCTTCCCGTGCGGCGGCGTATGCGAAAGCGAAGCCCGATCTCGAAACTGGAGCGAACGTGTTCAAGATGACCTGCGCCGCCTGTCATCAGATCAAAGGCGAGGGCGGCCTCATCGGTCCGCAGCTCGACGGCATCGGCACACGCGGGGCTGCTCGTTTGTGCGAGGACATCCTCGACCCGAACCGCAACGTCGATGCGCACTTCCATCTCCACACCTTCACGATGAATGACGGCTCAGTCATGGCAGGCTTTCTCAAGGCTGAGGTCGGCCAGGTGAATGTCCTCGCCGACGCGACTGGCAAGGAGCATCGCATCTCCAAACAGGACATCAGCAAGACAGCGGTCACTCCCATCTCCCTGATGCCGCCGACCTTCGGCCAGACGCTGGATGAGGCGACGTTCATCGACCTACTCGGCTATTTGCTCAACGAAAGCGTAGCGAAGTGATCTTTTGAAAGCCGCCATCGTTGCGGGCACAACTTCGCCGCTCTAAAGGCTGCAGACGTGCTCGCAAACATCAATCAGCTCAAACTCCCCGATCCCTGGCAGCACCAGGCGGTGAATCTGCTGCGTGCGGGCACGGATGTGGTCGTGAGCGCTCCTACCGGGGCGGGGAAGACCTACATTTTCGAGCTGCTGCATTCGGGGCGTCATCTGCAAGGCCAGGCGATCTACACGGTGCCGACGCGGGCGCTGGCGAATGACAAATACGCCGAGTGGAAGGACGCGAAGTGGAATGTCGGCATCGCCACGGGCGACATCGCGGAGAATGTCGATGCGCCGGTCGTGGTGGCGACCCTGGAAACGCAACTGGAACGCCTCGTGCGCGGTGAAGGTCCGGCGTTGTTGGTGATCGACGAGTATCAGATGATCTCCGACCACGCTCGCGGCGCGAATTATGAAGCTGCCGTGGCTCTCGCGCCTCATGAGACGCGCTTGCTGCTGCTGAGCGGCTCGGTGGCGAATCCGGAGGATGTGGTGGCATGGATGCGATCTCTGGATCGCAAAGCGGAGGTCGTGGCGACTCGTGAACGCCCGGTGCCGCTTGAAGAAGCGCCGATTGAGGCACTGCCGCAGCGCCAGCGGCAGTTTGAGAATTACTGGCCGCGTTTCGCCGCGGCGGTGATGCTCGCGGATCTCGCGCCGTTGCTCATTTTCGCTCCAAGACGGAAGGAAGCGGAGTCGATCGCTCGTCGTCTCGCCGCCGATCTGCCGATGGGTGATCCGCTGGAGCTCACGCCAGAACAGCGTGCTGTCTGCGGCAAGGATTTGGCGACGCTGATCGAAAAACGCATCGCGTTTCATCACAGCGGGCTGTCGTATGGCGCGCGAGCGGGTGTGATCGAGCCCCTGGCGAAGGCGGGTCAGCTACGCGTCATCGTCGCGACGATGGGACTCGCCGCGGGCATCAATTTCTCCGTGCGCAGTGTGCATGTGGCCGGCACGACCTTCCACGATGGCCGCAGCGAGCACAAACTCGCGCCGGACGAGCTTTTGCAGATGTATGGCCGTGCCGGACGACGCGGGCTCGATGACAAAGGCCATGTCATCACCAGTCGCGACAGTCCGTCGATCTTCGATGCGCGACCTGCGCGGCTGCATCGCAGCGCCTTGCTCGCCTGGCCGATTTTTTTGCGCGTG
>Ga0169931_10000440_pt1 | contig 68507 bp, 52 predicted proteins | sample Kivu_15m_20L_FD_129675 | JGI IMG/M metagenome (GOLD analysis project Ga0169931, IMG submission 129675) | Freshwater microbial communities from Lake Kivu, Western Province, Rwanda to study Microbial Dark Matter (Phase II) - Kivu_15m_20L... | ecosystem: Environmental > Aquatic > Freshwater > Lake... | reverse complement strand
TTCCAAATTCAAAGAGCAAAAAAGCCTCCCAAACGATTTACCGTTTAGGCTCTTTCGTGTTTCGACCTACCGTCGAACGACCAAATTTCTAAGGTCAGCCCCTCACACTGTAAAGCCCTTTCTTTTTTCGGAAACACCGCCAAGCCGTTCAACCAATGACCGCAACATCCCGTGATTGTGCGCCAACTCAGGGTTGGCCATTGCAGAAGTCGGGGTCTCCCATTAACCCGAAGTCACGCCAGCCATGAGTTTCCGTTCCGCCTTTGCCCTCCCGTCCGCCCCTGCGGCGGTGTTCGCGGCCACCGCCCTGTTCGTCGCGGCCGCCGGTGGCGCTGAGGTGGACTTCGCCCGTGACGTGCGGCCTTTGCTGAACCAGCACTGCACTTCGTGCCACGGCGGCGTCAAGAAGGCGGGCGGCGTCTCGTTCCTGTTCCGCGAAGGTGCGATGGCGCCCGGCAAATCCGGCGAAGTGCCCTTCAAGCCGGGGGACTTGGACAAGTCCGAGGCCATCCGCCGCCTGCTGACCAAGGACGAGGACGACCGGATGCCGCCGGCAAAGCATGGCCCGCGGCTTTCGGACAAGGAGGTGGCCATCTTCCGCGACTGGGTGAAGCAGGGCGCCCTGTGGAAAGGCCACTGGGCCTACGCTGCGCCCACGCGGCCGGCGCTGCCAAGGGTGTCGCAGCCCAAGCGGTGCCGGTCGGAGCTGGACCGCTTCATTCTCGCCAAGCTCGACACGGAAAAGCTCCGGCCGTCGAGGGAGGCCGGGCGGCCCGCTTGGTTGCGCCGCGTGACTTTTGACCTGACCGGCCTGCCGCCCACACCGGATGAGGCGAAGGCGTTCCTGGCCGACCGCAAATCTGGCGCCCACGAGCGGGTGGTGGACCGCCTGCTGAAGTCGCCGCACTTCGGCGAGCGCTGGGCTGCGCCTTGGCTGGACCTCGCGCGATACGCCGACTCGCAGGGCTACGAGAAGGACGCCGCCCGCACCGTCTGGCCGTGGCGCGACTGGCTGATCCGCGCCTTCAACGACGACCTGCCCTTCGACCAGTTCACCGTGCGGATGCTCGCCGGCGACCTGCTGCCGGACGCTTCGCTCGACGACATGGTGGCGACCGCGTTTCACCGACATACGCCGACCAACGCCGAGGGCGGCACCGACGACGAGGAATACCGGTTGATGGCGACCCTGGACCGCGTGAGCACGACCTGGAAGACCTGGCAGGGGGTAAGCTTCAACTGCGTGCAATGCCACGCGCATCCCTACGACCCGATTGATCACCCGGAGTTCTACAGGTTCCTCGCCATCTTCAACACGAGCCAGGACTGCGACCTCAACGGAGACGAACCGCGCCTGAGCGTGCCGCTCGACGTGAAGGATTTTCCGCGCGCCCGGGAGCTCGACCGCCAGTTGCGCGACTTGCGCACTGCGCAGTTGGCGGACCTGGAAGAGCTCGCCGCCACGGCCGCCCAGTGGCGTCCGCTAACTCCGTTGAGCGCCGTGTCATCGCACCTCACGAAGCTGGTCATCCAGCCATTGGCTTCCGGCGGCGGCGAAGTCGTGACCGAAGGCACCGTGTCCCACGACTCGAAGTTCACGCTCGACCTCGCCGCGCCCGAGGGCGGCCTGACGGTCACGGCGCTGCGTATTGATGCCCTGCCGAAGAATCCCGAGGCGGCGCTCCTGATGCCGGAGCTGGGCTTCATCCTGTCGGAGGTCCGCAGCCAGGTGCTCAGCGCGGAAAACGCGGAGGCGGTCGCCGATCACGAGCAGGCCCTGGCCGACGCCCGCGCCGCCGAATCCAAGGCGGTCGAGGCTGAGGAATCCGCCAAGGAAGCCGACAAGGAGTCGCGGAAGAAGGACCTCGAATCCCGGCGCAAGGAGGTCCGCGAGCTGGAGCGCAAGCACCCCGGCGAGGTGAAGTGGCGTTATGCCTTCGGAGACGAGGTGCAGCCGTTCCAGGATTCGCAGGCGACGCTGGATCCCGATTCCCGCGGCTGGGGCGCCCTGTCGCGGCTAACGCATCCGCGCCATCTTGTGCTCGTGCCGGAGACGCCGTTCACGCTGCCGGCCGGGGCAAAACTGCGCGTGCTCATCCGCCAGGAGGCCGCCCCCGGTGACATGGCGCCGCTGGTGATGAATCGCAGCCGCTTCAACCTCAGCGCGGACGCAGCGTGGACTGCGTTGGTGTCGGGTGCGGATTTCGAGGCGCGCTGGGGCAAACTCGCCGCACTTCGGAAGGAGCGCGACGGAATCAAGGGCGCCTCGATGCCGGTAATGGCCGAGCAGGACGTGCCGCTCCAGCGGCCCACCGCGGTGTTCCTGCGCGGCAACTGGATGAACCACGGCGAACGCGTCACCGCCGGCGTGCCGAAGATCTTTCCGCAACCGCCGGCCGGTCAGCCGGTGGACCGGCTCACCATGGCCCGCTGGATCGCCTCGACCAACAACCCGCTCACGGCCCGTGTGGCCGTGAACCGGATTTGGGAACAGCTTTTCGGCAGCGGCATCGTGGACTCCCTGGACGACTTCGGCACCAGCGGGCAGCCGCCGTCGCATCCCGAGCTGCTCGATTTCCTCGCGGTGCGGTTCCAGACCGACCTCGGCTGGAGCATGAAGCGGCTGCTCCGCGAACTCGTGCTGTCCGCGACCTATCGCCAGGACGCGACGGTCACGCCGTCGCTGCGCGAGCGCGACCCGGCGAACCGCCTGCTCGCCCGCGGGCCGCGCACGCGCCTGAGCGCCGAAATGGTGCGGGACAATGCGCTCGCCGTTTCTGGTCTCCTCTCCGACAAGCTGTTCGGCCCGCCCGTGATGCCGGTGCAGCCCGACGGCATCTGGCGCGTGGTTTACAGCAGCCAGAAATGGGAGACCTCGAAGGACACCGACGCCCATCGCCGCGCTCTCTACACCTATTGGCGCCGTTCCACGCCGTATCCGAGCCTGTTGACCTTCGATGCCCCGAACCGCTCCGTGTGCGCGGCCAAACGCACCACCACCAGCACGCCGCTCCAGGCCCTCGTCACGCTTAACGATCCCGTTTACATGGAGGCGGCCCGCGCCTTGGGCGAACGCATGGCGAAGGAAGGCGGCGCAAAACTGGAACCACAGCTCGCCTACGGCTACCGACTCGCCACCGGTCGCGCTCCCGCGAAAGCGGATCTGAAAGATCTCCAGGCGTTGCACGCTGAGTCACTGACTGCCTACACCCAGGACAAAGCCTTAGCCGATAAGTTCGGCAGCACGCCCGAACAGGCCGCGCTGACGCTCGTCGCCAACGCCCTTCTCAACCTCGATGTCACGCTTACGAAGTGATGAATCTTGAACGCAGGAAGGCAGGAACAAGAAGCGGGGTGGACCCTTGCCGCCTTTCTTGGGGACCGCAGGACGCTGAGTGCAGCGCGCCGCTCTCTGGTGTGGCGAGACTCTGTCGAGCCCTCTTTGCCGGCAAAGCCGGCGCGGGCTTGGCGAGCAGCTCTAGGGCGTGGGGAAGTGATGATCACTCCGTTCGCCTCGCTCCGCTCGTTCGTGGGCTCGACAGAGTCTCGCCCCACCCGGCAGACCCAGCGCGCCCGGTGTATGGATACTCCTTCCTGCCTTCCTGCCTTCCAGATTCATCTTTCCCCCTGCGCCCATGAACGCCGTCGAAGAACTCCAGCGCGACACGCTGCACCAAGTCACGCGCCGCACCTTCCTGCGCGATTCCGTGGCGGGACTCGGCTCGCTGTGGCTCGCCCAGCAGGCGCTTGGTGCCGGCAGCGTCGCCCGTGATCCGGTTCGGCCGGCGGCGCCGTTAAACGGCCACTTCAAGGCCCGCGCGAAGAACGTCATCTACCTGCACATGGCCGGCGCGCCGAGCCAGCTCGAGCTGTTCGACTACAAGCCGCAGCTGGCGAAGCTCAACAACAAGGACTGCCCGAAATCGTTCCTCGAGGGCAAACGTTTCGCCTTCATCCGCGGCGTGCCGCAGTTGCTTGGGCCGTATTTTCCGTTCCACCAGGAAACCCGCACCGGCCTGTGGGTCACAGACCGCATTCCGCATCTGGAGCGGCAGCTGCACAAGCTATGCCTCCTCAAGACGATGACGACGGACCAGTTCAACCATGCCCCGGCGCAGCTCCTCTCCCACACGGGCAGCCAGAATCTCGGTGCCGCCAGCCTTGGCTCATGGGCGCTCTACGGCCTTGGCAGCGAGAATGAGAACATGCCCGGCTACGTCGTGCTGCTCTCCGGCGGGCAGAACCCCGACGCCGGCAAGGCGGTGTGGGGTTCGGGCTTCCTGCCCAGCGTCTATCAGGGCGTGCAATGCCGCAGCGAGGGCGACCCGGTGCTTTACCTGTCGAACCCGCCCGGCGTGAGCCGCGAGCTGCGCGGCAGCGTGGTGGACACCGTCAAGAAGCTGAATCAACGCGCCTACCAGCAGGTGGGCGATCCCGAGACGGTCACGCGCATCGCGCAATACGAGATGGCGTTCCGCATGCAGCTCGCCGCCAGCGAGGCGATGGACCTCACGCGCGAGCACGAGTCCACTCACCGGCTCTACGGCACGCAGCCCGGCCAGGAGAGCTTTGCCAACAACTGCCTGCTCGCCCGCCGGCTCGTCGAACGCGGCGTGCGGTTCGTGCAGCTCTTCGACTGGGGCTGGGACCAGCACAGCGGTCTCGACACGGAGTTCCCGAAGAAGTGCAAACAGATTGACCAGCCCGCCGCCGCGCTGCTCGCCGACCTCGAAGCGCGCGGGCTGCTCGACGAAACGCTCGTGGTGTGGGGCGGCGAATTCGGCCGCACGCCCATGCAGGAGAACCGTGGCGGCGTGAAAGCCAGTTCCCCCGGCCGCGACCATCACACCGGCTGCTTCACGATGTGGCTGGCCGGCGGCGGCGTGAAGGGCGGCATCGAATACGGCACGACCGACGAGTTGGGCTTTTCCGCGGTGGAGAATCCGGTCCAGTTCAACGACCTGCACGCGACGATCCTGCACCTGCTCGGTCTGAACCACGAGAAGCTGACCTATCCCATCAGCGGCGGCCTCAACACGCGCCTGACCACGGTCATCAAGCCCTCGCGCGTGCTGAAGGACATCGTGGCGTAGCAACGGCCGTCAGTAGCCTCAGCAAAGGTCACCCGCGACTGCGCTTGCGATTCAGTTCGGCGCGCAGTTCGGCGAGGGGCAAGGTGTTGATCACATCGGCCTTGGTCAGCCAGCCCTTGCGGGCCAGACCGGCGCCGAGGCGAATCCAATTGGAGTGTTCCAGCTTGTGGGCATCGCAGTTGACCACGCATTTGACGCCCTTGGATTTGGCGTATTGCCAGAGCCGCCAGTCGAGGTCGAAGCGGTAGGGCGAAGCGTTCAGCTCAATCCACGTGCCGGTCGCCGCGCAGGCGTCGATGACCGCCTGTTGGTTGAGCTTGTAAGCGTCGCGTTCCAGGAGCAGCCGGCCGCTCAGGTGTCCGAGCATGTGAACGTGCGGATTCGCCGCCGCCCGGATGAACCGTTTCGTGTTCTCCGCCTCATCGCTCGCCGGGACGTGCAGGCTGGCGACGACGACGTCGAGTTCCGCGAGCAGGTCGTCGTCGAAGTCGAGGCTGTCCTTGAGAATGTCCACTTCGCTGCCGGTCAGAAGCCGGAAATCGGAACCCTGGCCCGCGAGTCGGCGGTTGAGTTCGGCAATTTCACCCAACTGCCGCCGCAGCCGCTCCGAATCCAGACCGTTGGCCTGAAAACTCGCGCGCGAGTGGTCGGTGATCGCCCAGTAGCTCAGGCCGAGGTCCTCCACATGCGCGGCGATGTCGGCGAGTGAGTTTCGCCCGTCGGACCAGTCGCTGTGGTTATGGAGGGAGCCGCGGAGATCGGTCCATTCCAACAAACGCGGCAGGGAATGCGTTTCGCCGGCGGCAAACTCCCCGCGGTCTTCGCGCAGTTCGGGCGGCACGAAGTCGAGACCCAGCTCCCGAAAGATGTCGGTTTCGTCCTTGCAGGGCACGCGGAGCGCCGGATCGCGGGTTTCCTCGGTGCTCCGAAATAGGCCGTATTCGTTCAGCCGAAGCCCGCGAGCAATGGCCCGCTGGCGCATCACGATGTTGTGCTCCTTCGAGCCCGTGAAGTAGGCCAGCGCATAAGGATACTCCGAGTCACTGACCACGCGCAGGTCGGCCTGGATGCCGTCGCCGAGGATGACGCTGGCCTTGGTGTCGCCCTGCGCGAGCACGCTTTTGACGCCGGGCTGCTGGACGAAATGGGCGATGACTTCTGTGGGCCTTTTGGACGAGGCGAGTAAATCGATGTCCCCGATGACTTCCTTCCAGCGCCGCAGACTTCCCGCGGTGGAGCAGCGGATCACGTCGGGATGCTCACGCAGGGCGTCGAGGATCGGCTCGGCGGCGATCAGGGCGTCCTTGAGCAAGTGCCGGGAGGCGAACTGCCGTTTGAAGGCGATGGCTTCGAGAATCTTCGCCTGCGACTTCTCACCGAAACCGTCGAGTTCGGCGACGCGGTTGGACTGACAGGCGGCTTCCAGTTTCTCCAAGGAATCCACGCCCAGCTCATCATAGAGCTTTTTGACCTTCTTCGGCCCGACGCCCTGGAGTCCGAGCATATCCAGTAAGCCTTCGGGCAATGACGCCTTCAGCTCCTCGTAATAGGGCAACCGACCCGTGGTGACGAGCGTCGTGACCTTGTCCTGCAGCGCCTCGCCGAAACCCTTGAGTTCGCCCAGACGTTTCTCCGCAACCATCCGGCCGAGCGGCTCGGTGAGCCCCTCAAGCACCCGTGCGGCGTTGGTATATGCGCGGGTTTTGAACGGGTTCTCGCCCTTGAGTTCGAGCAGCGTGCCGATCTCGACGAGAATGGCCGCGACCTGGTCCTTGTCCATGCGGGCAGAGGCACTACCAGTTTGCCCTGCAAAGCTGAAAGCAATTTGTCCCCACCTCATGGGCGGGTTTTTTCCCGCGGCTCAACCCGACACTTTGGCAAGCCCCGCCGCCGCCGGATGGTCTGCCGGATTACGCACACACCGCACGACGCTGAACAACCAGGCGAGAGCACCCAGAGGTGTGGCAACATGGTAGAAAACCAGATTCGTGGACCAGCGCAGGTCGCTGACCAGGGCGACGAAATAGACGGCACACGCGACCAGTGGGATGGCGAAAAGCGCCAGGTAGTTCCGGAGCTTCACGGGTTCCGAAAACGCCATGATGGCGTCGGGCCGCCGCTCGACCCGTCGGTTGCTCTGCAGTCCCCAGAACGTCAGGCCCAGCAGCGGTGGCAAAACCAACAGGGCCTTGGGCGCGGCGGGAACGGTGACGAACGCGAAATACAACAGCCCAGCCGCGCCGACGAGCCAAAGCTCCGTTCTGGAGGGCCTGAACCCGGCGGCGCTTAGCCGGTTGAATACCCTGTGGGAAAGAACAAGCAGGGCGGTGGTTCCGAAGGAATACAGGGCAAAATGGACCAGCATCAGGTCCTTGCGCCCCGCGTCCAGCAGCGCCTGCATCGCCGGCGGCGCCTCATTCCACCAGAAGATTGCCCACAGTCCGTAGAACAGGCCGATGCCGGCGGCCAGCGCGCTGGTTTTGCGCGGCTGGTTTTGCGCCAAAACCAGCCGCACCAGATACCACCCGATCCAAACGCCAATGGGTGCATGCCATGCCAGGGCCGTGAACGAGATGGACATCGGGAACGGCGTGTCGGCCGAACCGTAGGTCGTTTGGACGATCACGCCCTCCTCGAACCAACCGTAGAATGCCCCGGCGAGGAAGACGGCCCACGGCCCACGCACCCGGAATTGGCTGACCACGCAGAGGAAAGGGTAGGCCATCAGCGAGTAGAGGAACCACGTGGCGACGATCCCGCCCAGGTTCATCCCTTCGCGGTCCGGGGTCGCCCAGAACACGAGCTCCCCGTAATACACGATCAGATATCCGCTACAAAGAGCCAAGGCCATGCGCCGGAGGAACGAATTCATCGCTGGTGGCGCGGGAGATGGTGTCGGGAGATTGCCCCGCGGCCTATTTCACAGTGTCCGCGAAAATGCGGGCTTCCTGCTCGGTGATCTTGCCGTCGCGGTTCGTGTCGCAGCGGTTCACCGCCTCATTGAAAGCCTGATTCGGGCCCCGGACCACCTTGCGCTCGTGCTCGAACACGATGGGGATTGAGACCGCGGTCTTGCTTTCCTGCCGCTGGCCGCCGTTCGGCAGGTGGCTCAACGCCTCGTAAAAGGACCGGGCGGCGGCATCGCTTTCGAACGACACCGGGATCCGGGAACCGTCGCGAACAACCGTTTCGTGAGTGTGAATGCAGCCACTGGCCGCGACGGCGGCCACAGCGAGGATGGGGAGGAGGTTTTTCATGCCAACAAGATCTAGGACGCAGCGAAGGAGAGCTTATTCGCCCGCCGGCGCTCTCCCAGCACCCCCGAGACCGGCAGAAGTTTCAGGTTGTGCGGGTGATTCCGAGTCTGCACCGACTTCGCAGTCCCATTTCTGAATTCCGCGGCTCTGGTTTCTGGACCCGCATCGCACCGCGGAACCCCATCGCTCCCATCTGCGTCACGAGGTAGGGAAGAAAAGTCCCGGACTAAGGGCAGTCGAACAGTTCGAAGTCGCGACGGTCCCGGATTGCCGGCGAATTGGCCTGAAATCCACTGCCAGTTGGACTGAAAGGGCGGCAGCATGTTGAAGACTGGTGGGCGGTGAGGGATTCGAACCCCCGACCAACTGCGTGTAAAGCAGCTGCGCTAGCCGCTGCGCCAACCGCCCCACCGGATTACCATGTGGCAACCGCGGCAACTGGTAACGACGCACGGCGGGCTTGGCGATAGGATTTTCGATCGGGCTACTTGGGTGCGGCCTTTGGCGAACAGAGATCATGAGACCACGGCCGTCTTGAACCGGCGACGCGGGAATTTGCCGTTCTCAAGCTGGTTGTCCCAGAGATGCTGCGATAGCATGCGTCGTCCGCATGACTTCCGTGACGAACAGTTTTGACTTCTTGGTGCTCGGGAGCGGCATCGCCGGGTTGACGTTTGCGCTGAAAGTCGCCGCGCAGGGCCGCGTGGCCATTGTCACCAAGAAGAACCGCGCCGATTCGAACACGAACTGGGCGCAGGGTGGCATCGCCAGTGTCACCAGCCGGGAAGACTCTTTCGGGCTGCATGTGAGCGACACGCTCGAGGCCGGGGCCGGACTCTGCAAGGAGGCGGTCGTGCGCTGCATCGTGGAAGAGGGGCCGGCGCGGATCGCCGAACTCATCGCTCTCGGAACTCAGTTCACGCAACGCGATGTGCCCAGCGAACCGGGGCGTCGCGAACTCGATCTCACCAAGGAAGGTGGTCATTCCAAACGCCGCATCCTGCACGCCAAGGATGCCACCGGTGCGGAAATTGAAAGGGCACTCCTCGCCGCGATCGCCGCTCATCCGAACATCATGGTGTTCGAGAATCACCTCGCGGTGGACCTGCTGACGACGGCCAAACTCGGCTACGTCGGACCCAATCGCGTCGTCGGCGCCTATGTCTTCCAGGAGGTGGATCACCGGGTGGATGTCTTTGCCGCGCCCGTGGTGGTGCTGGCGACGGGGGGCAGCGGGAAGGTGTATCTCTACACCACGAATCCCGACATCGCGACGGGCGACGGGGTGGCGATGGCTTTTCGCGCCGGCGTGCCGGTGGCGAACATGGAGTTCGTCCAGTTCCACCCCACGTGCCTCTATCATCCCAAGGCCAAGACCTACCTGATTTCCGAGGCGGTGCGGGGCGAGGGTGCCGTGCTGCGCGGCGTGGACGGGGAGCGCTTCATGCCGCGTTACGACGACCGGGCAGAGCTTGCGCCACGCGACATTGTCGCCCGGGCGATTGACTCGGAGATGAAGCGAACCGGCGCGGACTGCGTCTTCCTCGACATCTCGCACCGGACGCCGGACTTCATCCGTGGTCAATTCCCCAACATCCACGCCAAATGTCTGGAGTTCGGCATCGACATGGCCCGTGAGGCCATTCCGGTCGTGCCGGCTGCGCATTACCAGTGCGGCGGTGTGGTGACGAACCTCGACGGCGAGACCGAAGTGGCCGGGCTGTTCGCCATCGGTGAGGTCGCCTGCACCGGTCTCCACGGCGCCAACCGGCTCGCGAGCAATTCGCTGCTGGAAGCCCTCGTCTGCGCGCATCGGGCCGCCGCCAAGGCCGTCTCCTTTCCTCCCACGGAACCCGCCCCGAGCATTCCGCCCTGGCAGTCCGGCAAGGCGACAGACCCGGACGAACTCGTCGTCGTCGCGCACAACTGGGACGAACTGCGCCGCACGATGTGGGATTACGTCGGCATCGTCCGCACCAACAAACGGCTGCGGCGCGCTGAGAAGCGCCTGGGCAATCTGCAGGAGGAAATCCGCGAATTCTACTGGGGCTACACGCTCACTGCGGACCTGCTGGAACTGCGCAACCTGTGCACGGTGGCGGAACTCATCGTCGCCTGTGCCCTGCAACGTCCCGAAAGCCGCGGCCTGCACTACAACCTCGACTATCCGCAGGCCGATCCCGCCTGGGCCCAACGCGATTCAGTCGTGCGCCGCAACGCCTGAGCTGTTTGCGAATTCCGCCCGCAGCTCTTCAGTGAGAGTCAGCCCCTGCTCCAGGAAGATCACGCCGGGAATTCCGCGGAGCGCAAGCATCCCCTCCCGCAGTTCCGCCGCGTCTTGGCCGGTGCCCAAGTCGGCATAGGAAACTTTTCCGGGAGCACTTTGTAGCGTCCCGAGCAGCCGCGCTCCCGGTCTGGAATCGGCGCTGAACTTCGCCAACCCCTCGCGCAAAAGCCGGACGCCTCCCTGCACGAGCCGCGGCCCGGAGAGCAAAATGTCCACGATCATCCGGGACCCGTGTCCGGGATGCAGCAGCAGCAACGAACTCGGCGACGAATGGGCCATTCCGGCAAGGGTTCGACCCAGTTGAGATGGATCGTCCGCGGAAAAGTCGCCCAAATCGGCCGGACGTCCGTCGCCACGGAGGTGGGTGAACACCAGCAGGCCAGTGAAGCCGGTCGCGCCCCAGAGGCATTGCTGATGGTCGGGGCGCCAGCGGGCCGTCCCCAACAGTTTGACCAGCGAGCCGCCCACCCGGCCCACAATCCACGTGAGCGCGTAGGCGAACCAAAACGTCAGGAAGAGAGCCAACAGTCCGCCCATGACCGCCAGCGGTCCCAGCAGGAGACAAACCGCGGCATCGTGCCGCAGGCGCCGGCGAAGCCATTGTTCCATCGCTTCGGGACTCATCGCCGGACAGGGCCAGCCTACTTCTTGTCGTCCTTCTTCTCCTCTTTCTTTTCTGCCGGCGCGACGGCGATCAGTTCGGCGCCGGTATTGACGTTGGCCCCGGGCAGGGCTTCCTGAAGTTTCTTGGCGCCTTCAGGAGTCACTTTGGTCTGCCACAGATACACGCTGCGGAGGTGTTTCAGGCCCTTGAGCGATTCCAGGCCGGCGTCGGTGACCTGAGTGCCGTAGAGATTGAGGTAAACGAGATTCCTGAGGTCCTTGAGGTGCGCCAGGCCCGCGTCGGTGACGCCGGTGAGCTCCAGCCCGAGGGTCTGAAGCTGCGGCAAGTTCCTGAGCACGGCGATTCCGGCATCGGTCACCTTGGTCGTGCCCAGTCGGACTTCGATCAGGCTGGTGATGTCCTTGAGCGGCTCAATGGTCTTGTCGGTGACGTTGGTGCCCAAGAGACGCAGGTTGACTTCCTTCCACGGCAGGCCCTGGGCAATCGGACGGGCTTCGGCACCCGATTTCGCGAGCGTTGCCAGCGCCGCGGCTTCACCGGCGGCCGGTTTGAAATCCTTGGGCAGGTCCGGCAGCGGCGGCACCGGACGCGCCGGCAACGCTGAGACCGACGCGGGGGCCACCGCCGCCGCCTTGGCCGGGCTGATGACGACGCCGTCCGGCCAATTCGCGCCCTCGGTCACCCAGTCCTTGAGCGTCTTGAGCTGGGCTTCGGTCAACGGATCGCCCTCGGGCGGCATGTGGTCATCATCCGACTTCGGCAACGCCACGCGCGTGATCGCGTAGCTGGCCGCCACATCACCCGCTTTGAACGGGGAGTTGCCACTCTTTCCGCCCTTGAAGGCATCCGCCTTGGTGTCGAGGCGAAGGCGCCCCTTCTGCTTGTCCGTCCCGTGGCATTCGATGCAGCGGTCCCGCAGGATCGGCAGGACGGCCTGGTTGAAATCCACGGCGGCGGCGAGCGTGGCGGTAAAGGTCAACGAGGCGAAGACGGGCAAAAGGCGTGGCTTCATGCCGCAAGGTGTAACGGGTGCCGCCGCGGGTTTCAAACTCTGCGTCAGTCCGTTTTGAAAATGATCCCTCATGCATCTCCGCGACCTTCAGGGCCGGAGATGGGGCGCCAGCACCGCGACCGTCCCGCTCCGGTGAAACTGGCCACACGGACACATCTGGACACGGTGCTCAAACGCGCGGGTCTCCTCGGCGGTCACCCAAATCGGCGCTTGGGCCAAGGCGGCCCATGATGTCAGCCTCCGCCGTCGCCCCATGTCGCCTCGCCGTCGCCAACTGCTGCTACCGGCCCTGCTCGGCGCGGCCCTCGCGGCAAGTTCCCTTGCGGTCCGCGGGGAGACCCAAGGCGATCCCCACGTCCTTGCCCGGGCGCACTGGGCCTACCAACCGCTGCGGCGGCCGGAGCTTCCCGGGTCGGGCCATCCTGTGGACGCCTTTGTCCAGGCGACGCTCCGGACCAATGGCCTTTCGCCGAGCCCGCCGGCCCCTCCGCGCGAACTGTTGCGGCGCGTTTACTTTGACCTGATTGGTCTGCCGCCGACGCCCGCGGAAGTGGATGCGTTTGTGCGCGAGTGCGAGACAGAGCCAGTGCCGGAATCCGGGTCTGGGCGCCCGGCCGGCGCCGCCTACGTCCGCGTGGTGGACCGATTGCTCGCATCGCCGCATTACGGCGAACGCTGGGCTCGACATTGGCTCGACATTGTCCGGTTCACCGAGAGTCAGGGATTCGAATACGACCGCCCGCGCGATCACGCCTGGCCTTACCGCGACTACGTCGTCCGCGCGTTCAACGCCGACATGCCCTACGACCGCTTCATGCGGGAACAGGTCGCCGGCGACGTGCTCGAACCGGTCACCGCTGACGGAATCGTGGCGGCCAGTCTGCTCGTGTGCGGTCCGTGGGATCAGGCCGGCAGCTCCCAGGCCAACATCGCCCAGCGCACCGTCACCCGTGAAGATGAACTGGAAGACCTTCTCGGCACGGTCGGCCAGACCTTCCTCGGCCTCACGGTCAACTGTGCCCGATGCCACGACCACAAGTTCGATCCGATCCCACTCACCGATTATTACCGCCTCAAATCGGTCTTCGACGGCGTGAAACACGGCGATCGGCCCGTCGAAGGGGCCGCCGATGCCAAGGCCCGCGAGGAACGGCTGACCCGGGCGAAACGGGAACTGGAACGCGCGCAGGCGGAACTGAGCCGAATCGAAGCCTTGGGCGTCCAACGTGCGCTCGCCCTGCAGGCGCCGGACCGCTCCCCGGAGCCCGGCCCGGTTCCCTTCCAGCGCTGGGACTTCACCCGCGCGGCCGCCGCTGCTCCTTCGGGGCAGGCCTTCGATGGCGCGGTGATCGCCGAAGGCCAGCTTCAGTTGCCCCGTGCGGGCGCCTATTTCCAGTCACCGCCGCTGGACCGTGATCTCCGCGAAAAGACCCTCGAAGCATGGGTTTCCCTGAACGATCTCAAGCAAGGCGGCGGGGCGGCCATTTCCCTGGAGACCGCCGACGGGAGGCAGTTTGACGCCCTCGTCTTCGGCGAACGTCAGCCCCGCAAATGGATGGCCGGCAGCGAGGGCTTTGCCCGCACCCGCGATGTCGAGGCGCCCGAGGAGAATGCGGCGGCCGGCACCTGGGTGCACCTCGCCGCCGTATATTCCGCCGACAATCGGGTCGCGCTCTACCGCAACGGCGAGCCCTACGGCGAGCCCTACACCGCCGGACCCCTCGTAGCTTTTCGAGTTGGCGACGCCCGCGTCACGCTGGGTCGGCGACACTTGGGCGGGGGCAAACCGTGGCTCACCGGCGCGATCCGCCATGCCGCGCTGCACGACCGGGCCCTCGATGCCCAGGAAGTGAAGGCGGCCTTTCGTTCCGGCGGCTTCAGCGTGCCGCCCGAAGCCATGCTGGCACAGCTCAACGCTGACGAACGCGCGGCGCGGGAAGCGGCCCTGGCCCAAGTCGCGCAGTCCACCGAAGCGGTAAAGGCGGCCGGAAAATCCGGCCCGCTGGCCTACGCGGGCGTGCGCCGGCAACCGGAGCCCACGAAAGTCTTCCTCCGCGGCGACGTCAAAAAGGCGGGCGAGGTTGTGGCCCCCGGGGCGCTGTCACTGTTCCCGACCGTTCCCGGCGATTTGGGGCTGACGCCCGATGCGCCCGAGGCGGAACGCCGGCGCCGGTTCGCCGACTGGCTGGCCAACGTCCGCAATCCGCTCCCGGCCCGCGTGTTGGTGAACCGCGTGTGGCAGTTCCATTTCGGCCAGGGCCTGGTCGCCACGCCCAGTGACTTCGGCCTGAGCGGTGCCCGGCCGACCCATCCCGAACTGCTGGACTGGCTGGCCTCGGAATTCATCGCGAGCGGCTGGCGAATGAAGACCCTGCACCGGCTCATCCTGACATCAGAGACGTATCGCCAGACGTCCGGGGGGCGGCAGCCGGAAGTCGGAAGTCAGAATCACGGCACGGGACTCATTCCGACTTCCAACCTCGCACTTCCAATTTCAAAGGACGCCGACAACACGCTGCTCTGGCGTTTCTTGCCACGCCGACTGGAAGCCGAAGCCGTGCGCGACGCGATGCTGGCAGTGAGTGGCCAGCTCAACCCAGCCCTCGGTGGCCCGAGTTTTCGGCCGTTCACCACGTCGGAATACGGCGCGACGTTCTATCACCTGTTCGACCGGGGGGAACCCGAGTTCAACCGGCGCACGCTTTACCGGATGAACATCAACTCCGGGAAGGAGCCGCTGCTTGATGCGTTCGACTGTCCGGATCCGTCGGTGCGGACTCCGCGGCGGGGCGTCACCACCACGCCGTTACAGGCGCTCAGCGTCATGAACGGCTCCTTCGTGCAACGTCAGGCCAGCGCCCTCGCGGAGCGTGCGCTGAAGTCGGCCGGCGGTGACCTCACGCAGGCGGTGGCCGGGGCGTTCGAGCTGGCTCTGAGCCGGCCGGCCACCGGCCCGGAGCGCACCCGGGCCGAAGCCGCTGCCCGGGAACGCGGTCTGGCAAGCGTGTGCTGGGCCCTGCTCAACTCCACGGAGTTCGTCCACGTCCGTTAGCCCGGACAGGAACCGCGACCTGACTGGCGATCCCAGCTCAGAATCGCGTCCGGGAAGAAAATTGGGCCTGACACCCGTGCCATTCAGCGGAGGCTGCAGAGGCTGCCTTCAATCCCCTCTCTTCATGAGCACCCTCACTTGCGGCCAGGTTGGTTGGTTCGATCTCACCGTTCCCGATGCGGAATCCCTGCGCGCCTTCTATCAGCAGGTCGTCGGCTGGAATGCCGATGCCGTCGAGATGGACGGCTACAACGACTACTGCATGAAGCCTCCCGGTGCGGACACGCCGGTGGCCGGCATCTGCCACGCGCGCGGTCCGAACGCCGATCTTCCGGCGCAATGGCTGCTCTACATCACCGTTGCCAATCTCGACGAAAGCCTTCGGGCCTGTGAGGCCGCCGGCGGCAAGGCGCTGACCCAGCCCCGCGAGGCGGGTTCGGGCCGGTTTGCCGTCATTCGCGACCCGGCCGGCGCGGTCTGCGCCCTGTATCAGGCGGCTGGCTGACTTTCCGCCTCCCTTGAGCTGTCGCTAACGCTTCGTCTTCGACGGCCGTGCTGGAACCGCCGGGCTCGTTTCGGTTGCGGCGGGCTTGAACGCACGCTCAGGACCATCCGCCTTGTCGGAAACACCTCGTTACCTAGTGTCCGGCCATGCGGCGTGCACTTGCCAGTCTCTGCCTTTGGCTCGGCCTACCGCTCGGCGCGGCCCTGGCGGCCGAACCGGAACTGCGGGGCTGGTGGGTGGACACCTTTCACGCCGGATTGCGCAACGCAAACGAGGTCGCTCAGCTCGTCGCCCACGCCCGCGCCGGCAACTTCAACGCGCTGTTTGTCGAGGTCCGCAAGCGCGGTGACGCCTACTACCATTCCGCCTTCGAACCCAAGGCATCGGACGTCTCCCCGCAGTCCTTTGACCCGCTCGCCGAACTTCTCCGCCTGGCGCACGACACCAGCGGCGGGAAGCAGCGGCTCGAGGTCCACGCCTGGATCGTCACCTACAACATCTGGAATTCGCAGAACGGCCAGCCGCCCCAGCCTACGCATCCCTACCGGCGGCATCCGGAATGGCTGACCCAGAACAACGCCGGGGCGAAATGGGACGGCGCCAACTACGCCTTCGACCCCGCCCACCCGGACGTGCAGGAACACACCTTCAACGTCGCGCTGGACCTGGTGACGCGCTATGCGATCGACGGCCTGCATTTCGACTACGTGCGCTACGCCGGCCGCGAATGGGGTTATCATCCGGTAGCGTTGGAACGCTTCCGGCGGATCTACGGGCGGACGGGCACGCCGCTGCCCGAGGACCTGCTCTGGCGGCAGTTTCGCCGCGATCAGGTGACCGCGCTGGTGCGCCGCGTGTATCTCGCCACGGCCGCGGTGAAGCCGGCGGTGAAGGTTTCCGCGGCGACGATCACGTTCGCTCCGGGCATCACCAGCACGGCGCAGTGGACTTCCTCGGCGGCCTACACCGACGTGCTGCAGGATTGGCGGGCGTGGATGCAGGAGGGCATCCTCGACCTCAACGTGCCGATGGCCTACTTCCGCCAGCCGCAGAACGGTGCGGATTGGAATGCCTGGAGCACCTTCGCCAAGAACCACCGTTACCAGCGGCACGTCGCGCTCGGCGCAGCCAATTACCTGAACACCCCCGCCGACTCGCTGCGGCAACTGCGTTCGACCCGCACCGCCGCGACCCTCGGCCCGGCGGACGGCATGGTGCTCTATTCGTATGCCGCGCCCACCAGCGACGGCACCACCCGCGCCCAGTTTCTCAGTCACCTCACGGCCGGTCTGCCCGGTGATACGAATCCGCCGCTGTTCACCGAACGGGCCGACGTGCCCACGATGCCGTGGAAGACTGCGCCCACACGTGGTCATCTGCTCGTGCGACTGCCGGCGGCCGACGGCGTGCTCGTGCAGATGTCCGGCGCTGTCACCCGGACCGTCCGCACCGATGCCAACGGCTGGATCGGGGTGGTGGATGCGCCGCCGGGCGAACTCTTCTTCGCCACGACGAACGCCGGGGTGCGCTGGGTCGGCCAGGCCATGGTGACGGTCGGCTCAGTCGCGCGCCCCAACCTCTTCGCCGCGACGCTGGACGCCGACGGTGACGGCCTGGCCAACGAGGACGAGCTGCTGTTCGGCACGGACCCGCAGCAGGCTGTCTCCTTTCCCCGGTTGACCGCCCTCGCCACGCCGGCCGGACTGCGCCTCACGCTCCAACCCGGCGTGTCCGGCCGGGACTACGTGCTCGAACGGCGGCCGGCCCTGCTTGGACCCGAGGGCTGGCGGGAGGTAGCCCGGGCCGCCGTCAGCGTTGAAGCTACCGTGGAGTTCCCGGTGACTGCCGCCGACGCCGAGACAGGTTTCTACCGCGTCGTGCCGTCGCGACGTCCGTGAACGGATCCCGGTGCGGAGCGGGCCGCTTGACGCTTCAATCCATTCCGAAGTCTTCCACAAATCGGGCGTCCTCGCGGTAATCCCCGGGACGGATGCCCAGCTGCTCGATCACAATCCGCCGGACCGATTCCGCGATCGCTTCCCTCGTTTGCACAGGACGAACGGTCGCTGGATCGGGCCAGTGTCTGTGATTGGAGACAAACCAGCGCGTCTTCCTCGGCGGCGGCGGACGAAAGAGTTCGCCCCGTTCCTTGGCTGCCACCAGCCACTCAATCACGTCCCGTGGTGTTCGCATTTTCTCCGCGGCCGCCTCGGGAATCTCCACCCCGAATTCCTCCTCCCAAGCCATCACCAGTTCGACGCCGTCGAGTCCCATGACTTCGCTCTGCCCTTGCGCACCGTCCCGTGTCAAGCTGCACGCCGTGCGCACGCTGTTCCTCCTCCTGCTCACCGTCACCACGGCCGCCTTCGGCGCGGACTGGCAGCCGCTCTTCGACGGCAAGACCCTCGCCGGCTGGACCCCGACCAAGTTCGGCGGCGGCGGCGAAATCGAGGTGAAGGACGGCGCCCTCGTGCTCAACCAAGGCATCCTCACCGGCGTCAACTACACCAACCCGGTGCCCACCGTGGACTATGAGGTGGCGTTCGAGGCACGGCGCACGAGCGGCCAGGACTTCTTCTGCGGCCTCACTTTTCCCGTGCGGGATTCGCACGCCACCCTCGTGCTCGGCGGTTGGGGCGGCGCCGTCGTGGGCATCTCGTCCCTCAACAACCAGGACGCTTCGCAGAACGACACGACGCAATATCGCAACTTCAAGACCGGCCAATGGTATCGGTTCCGACTGTCGGTCACCGCGACCAATCTCAGCCTGTGGCTCGACGACGAACACCTCATCAACGCCGACATCACCGGGGTCGAAGTGTCCCTGCGACCGGGCGAGATCGAGCTGAGCAAGCCCTTCGGCATCGCCACCTGGAGCACCACCGGGGAGATCCGTGACCTCAGGCTGCGCCGGCTGAAGGACGAGCCCAAAACCGCGCCGACGAAAGGCGGATCGGCGACGAACGCCGTGCCCTTGCCGGCCGCCCTGGTCGCCCAGTTGCACCGGATCATCGCCACCGCCACCAATTCCGGGGTCGGCCACCTGCGATTGGCGGAACTGTGCGACACTTTCGGCGCCCGCCCGAGCGGTTCCACGAATCTGGTCGCCGCCATCGACTGGGCGCTGGCAAGGCTACGGGCCGACGGCTTGGAGAATGTCCGCCGCGAACCGGTGAAGGTCCGCCGCTGGACCCGGGGCGAGGAGAGCGCCGAACTGCTTTCACCCCGCGCCGAAAAACTGCCGGTCCTAGGTTTCGGCGGCTCCGTGGCCACGCCGCCGGAAGGCATCACCGCGCCCGTGCTGGTGGTCGCGAGTTTCGCCGAACTGACCAACCGCGCCGCCGAGGCAAAGGGCCGCATCGTCATCTACAACGCGCCTTTCACCGGCTATGGCGACTCCGTGCGCTACCGCTGGAGCGGCGCCATCGAGGCCGCCAAGGTCGGTGCTGTCGCAAGCGCCATCCGGAGCGTCACGCCCTTTTCCCTGCGCACGCCGCACACCGGCATGATGCGTTACGATGAGGCCGTGCCAAAGATTCCCCACGCGGGCCTGGCCCCGGAAGACGTGGAACGCCTCGCCCGCATGCAGGCTCGCGGTCAGACGCCGGTCCTGCGGTTGAAGCTTTCGGCCGCCTTCGGCGAAGAAGTCGAGGATGCCAACGTGATCGCCGAGCTGCGCGGCCGGGAAAAGCCCGACGAGATCGTCGTGATCGGCGGCCATTTCGATTCATGGGATGTCGGTCAGGGTGCCCTCGACGACGGCGGCGGCTGCATCGCCGCCTGGGAAGTGCTCCGGCTGCTGAAGGAAGCTGGCTTCACCCCTCGCCGGACGCTCCGGCTGGTGCTCTGGACCAACGAGGAGTTCGGCCTCGGCGGCGCCAAGGCCTACCGCGACGCCCACCGCGCGGAACTCGCCCGGCACATCGTCGGCATCGAGACGGACAGCGGCACGTTTGAACCGTCCGGCTACGGCTTCACCGGCAGCGAACGTGGCGGGGAGATCATCCGCGGCATCACGACATTTCTCGGCGAAGCACTGGGTGCCGGGGAATTCGGCCTCGGCGCCGGTGAAGCGGACCTGATGCCGCTGCTGGAGGAAGGCGTGCCCGCGCTGGGATTGCGGCTGAAGCCGAACAACTACTTCTGGTTCCACCACACCGACGCCGACACGGTGGACAAGGTGGACCCGCAGGTCTTGCGGCGCTGCACGGCGGTGCTGGCCGTCATGGCCTACGCGCTCGCCGAACTTGAAACCCCGTTGCCACGCTGAGCGGCCGCCCATCCCGGCCGCCGCTGTCCCGCAACCGCTGCCATGACCGCCGAACAACGTCTGCTCGACCTCGGCCTCGCGCTGCCGCCCGCCCCGGCCGCGGTGGCCGCCTACGAACCGTGGGTCCGCACGGGCAACCTCGTGTTCACTTCCGGGCAGTTGCCCTGGCGTGACGGCCGGATGGCCTTCGCGGGCCGGCTCGGTGCGGAGTTGACGGTGGAGCAGGGTTACGAGGCCGCCCGCCAATGTGCGCTCAACGTGCTGGCGCAACTCAAGGCCGCGACCGGCGATTTGGACAAGGTCCGCCGGTTGGTCCGGGTCGAAGGCTACGTCCACTGCGCCCCGGGCTTCCGCGGCCACCCGCTCGTCCTCAACGGCGCCTCGGAGCTGTTCAACGCCGTCTTCGGCCCCCGCGGCGCGCACGCCCGGCTGGCGGTCGGCATCAGTGACATGCCCTTGGACGCCGCCGTGCAGCTGACCGTCACTGCCGAAGTCGCTGATTGAAGCGCAACTCTCGGCTACCCGCCCGTTCCGAACGCCCCCCAAGCTTGAAGTCCCGTCTCATCGGCGACGCGGCCGGCGGACGTCGGCAACGAAGGCGTTCACCAAGTGCCGGACCTCGCGGACCGCGCCCTCCGACAGCAACACCTCGACGACATCGAAACGCCACTTCACGCGTGGGTCCCGGAGTTGACGCCGGTAATCCTCCGCGGTGAGTGACAGGGCACGACGTTTGCGGGCGTCCACTGCCGCGGCCGGTCGGACCCAGTCCTCCGAGGAACGGGTCTTCACCTCGACGAACACCAGGCATTCATCATCGCGGAACACCAGATCCAGTTCGCCGTGGTCGGAGCGGAAATTGGCCGTGAGGAACCGGAGCCCGGCACGCTCCAGTTCGCGCCGCGCCGCTTCCTCGCCCAACCGGCCCCGTCGGAGATGCTCGGGTTCATCCGGATTGGTCCGCGAAAACAACCGCGTGAGTTTCGCCAGCAAGCCCACGCCGCCGAAGACATCACGGCCCGCGCCGGAAGACAAACGGAACTCCGCCCGCTTGGCTGTGCCTCAGGAACCTCGGCGCCCTCACCGGGTCAGCTGCTTCAGGTTGGCCAGGTGCAGTGCCGCCTCCGCTTCCGCCTCCAGCAACGGCTTGCCCTTGCCCATGCCGGGACGTTGGTGACCGACGTGCGTGAGCCACGCGTCCTTCAGCACCCGCTCGCGTTGCTGCACCAGCTTCAGCACCTCCGCTCCGCTCGGATGTGATTTCACCAATGCGTCGGCTTGGTCGGCGTTCACCAGCGTGTCAAGGGCTCCCCAATGCCGCAGCAGCTCGCGGGCGATGAGCCAGTGACCCTGCGTATTGGCGTGCACACCGTCGCCGGCGAGCACGAATTGCGGGTTCGTGCGCCGCTGTCCCGCCAGGAAGCGGTTCATCGGCCCGTGGATGTCCACGACTTCCCAGCCGTTGGTGCGTTGGCTCACGAGCCAGTCCGCATAGCGGTCGAGCACGCCATTGTAGCCCTCGAAGGGCTGCGGATAGGCGTCGCGTCCGGCGGGCAACGTGCGGCCCGCGAGCGGCTGCGGGTCGAACACCGGCGGCGTCAGGTGGATCACCCGCACACCTACGTGCGCGGCGCGTTCGCGCAGGCGCCTGATGCCGTCCTGGAACTTCTTGAAGCGGTCTTCGCCGAACGGAAAGTAGATGCCGTCGTTCATTCCGTAGCAGGCGACGATCAGGTCGGGCTTTGCCTTTTCGAGCACGCGGCCGAGGCGTTCATGGGCATCGGGACGGGGAAAGGCACCGCCCGCATGACCTTCCTCCGAAAGTCCGGAGACCGTTTCGCTGGGCAGGCCGAGGTTGAGGAATTCGATCGCCGCCGCGGGGAACTTCAGGCGCACCCAAGTCTCGACGAACTCTCCCCATTCGCCGCCGTAAGTGATGCTGTCGCCGAGCCACACGACGCGCTTCGCCGCGAGCAAATTGAGGGCGGGCGTCACGGTCTCCGGGGAATCGGCCGTCGGCACCAGCCGAATTCGCCGGACGTCCATCACGGCGCCGCCCTGTTTGCGCTGCGGCTTCAAGGCCAGCGTATGGGTGCCCGTGGCCAGCGTCACCCGGCCGAGCCGGCGCGGGACGAAGTTCTGGAAGTGGCCCGTCTCCTCGACCACGAACGGCACCTTCACGTCGCCGATCTCCACGTTGACATCGCTGCCGCCATGACCCCAACCGCAGCCCTGCAATAGCTCGATCTCAAAGGTCGCGCCCTGCGTGAGCGTGAAGGACCAGCTCGGCCAATCCTCCGCGCGGCCCCACCAGCCGAGCGTGTTCTTGAACGGCATCGGCTCGTAACGCAGCACCGTGCCGTGCACCGCAGCGCTGCGGGAGTGCAGCAGCACGGAGCCGGCGGCGGCCTGGGACAGCGGCTTGGGTTCGTGGGCCGGGTTATACATCGGCCACTGCGCGCCGACCTTGCCTTGCCAGTCGAAGAGCTTCTTCGCGAGTTCCATCACCCGCTCCGGTTGGGCGGCCGCGAGGTCTTGCTGTTCGCCGGGGTCGGCGGCGAGGTTGAAGAGTTCATGTCGGCCGTCCTCGTAATATTGGATCAGCTTCCAGTCGCCGGTGCGGATCGCGGCGTAGGGAGTCGCGCCGCCGGGATGATAGTGCGGGTAATGCCAGCAGATGGATTCGCGTCCGAGCTTCGCCGCCGGATTCGTCAACACCGGCCGCAGGTCGCGTCCGTCGGCCGAAGCCGCATTCGTGAACACCGCGGCCACGGTCGCGGCGAGGTCCATCGTGACGACCGGTTCGGCGCTGGTCGAACCCGGCTGCGTGATGCCCGGCCACTTCATGAGCAGCGGCACGCGCACGCCGCCTTCGTAGGGAGAACCCTTGCCCGCACGGAGCGGCAAGTTCGAGGTCGGGGGATTCGGTCCCTGCACCAGGCCTCCGTTGTCGGAGCTGAAAATCACCAGGGTGCGGCCGGCGACACCCGTTTCCTCAAGAGCCTTGAGGACGCGTCCCACGGCCGTGTCGAGGCGTTCAAGCATGGCCGCATAAACGGCGTTGGTCTGTGCTCCGCCAATCCGTGCGGCTTTGTGCCGATACTTCTCCACGAGGTCGGCCGGCGCCTGCAGCGGCGTGTGAACGGAGTAGGGCCACCAGTTGAGGAAAAACCGGCGGTCACGGTGGGCGGCGATGAACTTCGCGGCTTCCTCACCTTCACGGTCGGTCAGGTATTCGCCCTTGGGGCCTTCGGGGAGCGTGGGAATGTCGTAGGGAGAAAAGTAACTGGGCGGCTGGCCGCGGAAATACCCGCCCATGTTGACATCGAAACCCTGTTCCGTGGGCCAGAGCCCTTCGGGGCCAAGATGCCATTTGCCCACGTGCGCCGTGGCGTAGCCCACTGACCGGGCGCGTTCCGCCAGCGTGGTCTCCGCTAGCGGCAACTGTTTCACCCAGTCCACCGGCGGCTTGAGCTTGGCCTTGGGCGCATCATGGCCGGCGATCCAGTCGGTGATCTTCAGCCGGGCCGGATACTTTCCGGTCATCAGCGCCGCACGCGAAGGGGAACAGACGGTGCAGGCGGAGTAAGCCTGGGTGAAGCGCATGCCTTCGCGGGCCAGCCGGTCGAGGTTCGGCGTCTCATGGAAGCGACTGCCCGTGACGCCGAGGTCATGGGCGCCCAAATCGTCGGCGAGAATCAACAGGACGTTGGGTGCCCGCACCTCGTCCGCGATCGGACACACCGGCGACAGGCCCAGGGCGAACGCAGTCAGCCAGCGTCCGGCGCTGGCGACGAGGCGGCGAATCGACATGCGCGGAGAGTGCCAGTTCACGCCCGCTGCCGGAAGCGCGGAAGGCGACACGCGCGCGGGCGACACGGGGAGCTTTGGTCAAATGCACGCGCGTTGCAGCGCAAACCCAGCCGGCGTGCCACCCCTACCCGTTCACCCCTCAATTCACCCTCTTGGCCCCAAGAGACTGTCTTTCTGGTTACCAACTAATACGTATGCGTATCAAATAGCCTATGAAACTTGAACCCTTCCCCCATTCCTTGCGGATCGCCCGTGCTGCGACGCCGGCTTTCACGATTGTCGAACTGATCGTGGTGATTGCCATCATCGTGATTCTCGCCGGGATGCTCCTGCCCGCACTCGCCAAGGGTCGGCAAAAGGCCCAGGGCGTCGAGTGCATGAATCATCAGCGGCAGCTTCAGCTCGGCTGGACGATGTATGCCGATGAACATGCCGGTGTGCTGGTGCCAAACTGGGGCAATGCCGAGGCCGGCAAGGACGCAGACTGCCCCTCTTGGGTGGCCGGCTGGATGGATTATACGTCCAGCCCGCACAACACGAACGTTAACTACCTCGTCCAACCCGGTGTCGGTGACCGGCCCACCGGTGCCTTGCTCGGACCCTACGTGCGCGACCCGAAGCTCTACCGCTGTCCGGCCGACCGTTCGTGGGTGGAGATCAACGGCCGGCGGACCGCCCGGGTGCGCAGCGTGAGCATGAACCTCTACACCGGCGCCAACTGGATGGGGCCGCTCGCGATGCAGGGACTCGAAGCCGGCTATTTCATTTACCGGAAACTGGGCGACTTCCGGACCTTGGCGCCCGCGCAGGCTTGGGTGCTGGTGGATGAACACGAGGACAGCATCAACGGCGGCGGATTTGTCGTGGATGTCATCCGGCGGGGCGAGGCGGCCCAGATTTGGGACGTGCCGGCCAGTTATCACCACCTTGCGGCCGGCCTCAGCTTTGCCGACGGCCACGCGGAGATTCACCGCTGGCGTGACGGCCGCACGCCCCGGCCGGTCCGACGCGAAACGGTCACCAGCCGGACGCCGGCACCCCACAGCGTGGATGTCGCATGGCTGCAGAACGCGACGACGGCCAGGGAAGTTCCGAAATGAGCTGGCCGACCGCCGAACCCCAGACGCGGACAATCATTTCAGCGCCGCGATCTTCGGCCAGAGCGGTCTGAGGTCGTCGTCGTTGCGGGCCATCTCCTTGAGGTTCTTCAGATCGCCAAGGGCCACCGCGATGGCGAACCAACGCCACGCTTCGTCGAGCTGGTCCTGCTGCGCCCGGTAGCAGGCCAGATTGTAGGGAATCACCACTTCCTCAGGAAACCGTTCGAAAGCCGGGTGCAATAGCCGGAAGGCCTCCTCCAAAGTGCCGCCAGGTCGGCGCCGGGCCGCGAAGGCGCGATGGATCCAGCCGCCCGGACGATCCGGATGCAGCGACACTTCCAGCTCGGCCACTGCCAGGGCGTCGTCCCACTGGTTGCCCTCGCCCAGAACTGCGTATTGCACATCGAGCACCGCGGGATGAGCCCGGGCGGATTCCGGTAGGGCCTCCAGTTCCTTCTGGGCGTCCGCCAGCAGACCCAAACCGAGCCAGCCAAGGGCGGCGTCGAGGGTCTGCCGTTCGGAACGGGACAGAGCATTCATCCGGGAAAGCAGGGGGACCGCGCACGGTGTAACGCGGCGACGGCCGGGCATGCAACCCGCAAGCCGTCCGGCACCGGCTCATTCGGGGTCAGCCTTCGGCCGAAGCGTCGAAGCCCTCGAGGATGCGTCCCAGCACCCGGATGCCGAGGGCGGCTTCCGTCACCAGCACCGCCGTCGCTGCCATCGCCGCCAACGGCAGCCCGAGCAACGGGCCTGCCAGCCAATGTCCCAGGAAGAACCCGCCGGCACCGAGCAGCCCGGCGGGGATCCAGGCAATGACCGTTGTGAGCAGTTGCAGCAGGCCCATCAGCAGACGTTGGCCGACGATTTCAAAGCCTGCGGCGTGCGCATCGCGGCCCGAGGTGGTCTTCATCCAGGCCGGAAACAGAAGCGTGGCGGCAGACGGGACAAAGGCATTCACAAGGTTGAGCGGGAGCAACACCGCCAAGGCGCAGACCGCGGCCACCGCAATCAGGACGGGAGAAACGTCCATCACCGGTGTCAGCGGCCGGTAGCAGAACGCGGCGGCCAGCAGGGCAAGCCCCTGGAAGGTGCCGATCACCGCCGTGCCGCCCAGCAATTGTCCCAGCACGACCTGCCAGGCCGGCAGCGGATAACCCTTGAGCACGTCCAAGTCGTTCAGGTCGCGACGGAATGGCATGCTCGCCACGGCGCCGCCGATCAGCAGCAGCGGCAGCAGCGAGATTTGCGCCACGGAGGCCGCCGACATTGCCAGCCACTCCGGCACGAATGGCAGCCGGAGCAGGCCGGCGCCCACGACGACGCCGGCGAACATGAGTTTCACCCGGCGGGCGGTGAACCGCGCCCGGATCAGGTGCTTCCACACCAACGCGAGCGGGGCAAAGCCCAGCGAGGCCAGCGGGAACGGCGCGGGCGTGACCCTGGCGACGTGCCGGTGTTCGCCGAGTTTGCCCGCTTTCGCGGCCTGTTGCAGTTCTGCGCGGCGTTTGGCGGCGTCGAGCGAGGCCTCCTCGAAGGCGACGTCACTGCGTTCGATCCACCAATAGTGCAGCCCAATCAGCACCAGCACCGGCGGCAAAGTTCGGAGGAAGTCCATTCCATCCGCGGCAAACCAAGGCCGCACCAGCCACCGAAACGGCGCGAGCAGCCACGGACCGGGTCCGGAGTTCAGCGCCAACTGGAGCCACTCGTTGAAGTCCCGGGCCAAAAGGGCGGGATCCGTCTCCGCGCCCAACTGCGGCGGCGGGAGGTTGCGCAGCCACAGGATGATCGTGGCGACGATGCCGCCGGCGAGCACCAGGGCGAGCCCGCGCCGCCGCCACGAGGACAGCCCCGCTTCCGTAAGGCGCTGGATCGTGAACGACGCGCCCAGCGCGTGGAGACTCATCACCGTCAGCACCAGCCACCAGCTCAGCATGTGAGTGATGGCGTGGCCATCGCGGGCGACACGGCCCGTGAAGAGGGTGAGGAACACCGCGGACAGCAGCGTGCCGATCTGGGTGCGGAGCAGCCGGAAACGCACCAGCATCTTTCGCGTGAGCGGCGCCGGCAGGAGCACGTTCAGCTCCGCTTCGCTGAGCCGCAGGGAGGCCCGGTCGCCGCTGAAGATCCAAGCACCCACGAAGAGCACGAACACGATCACCGCCGCCACCGCCTCGAACGTCGGCAGGGCTTCTGCCGGCAGATCCGGTGCGCGAACGCTCCGGCGCCAGCCGGAGAACACGCTCCGACCGATCCAGAAATACATGTAGCCCAGCCCGACGATGGCCCCGATGAGATACTTCGGCTGACGCAGGCGGCGAAGGCGGACCTTCAGCGCGTTCAGCAGCGAGCGCGACTGCAGGAACGCCAGCGCACGGATGAGGGCGAGGGTCCGGTTCATGGGCCGGCAACCGGGGGCGGCGGCGCGGCCACCGGAGGCGTGTCCGCGGTGGCGATACGGATGAAGACGTCCTCCAGGTTCGCGTCACCGTCCTGGGCGAACTGCGTGTGGATGTCGGCCACGGTGCCGTAGGCCGCCTTGACGCCGCGCTTCACGATCAGCACATGGCTGCACAGCTCCTCGAGCAGGTGGAGCAGGTGCGAGCTGATCACGATGGCAGCACCCTCGCGGCCGAGGCGGCGGATGGTGTCCTTCATGCGCCGGATCGCGAGCGGGTCGAGGCCGGTCAGCGGTTCGTCAAAGAGGATCGCCTTGGGCGAATGCAGCAGGCCGCACGCGATCTGCACCTTCTGCTTCATGCCGCGCGAAAGCTCGGCGGGCAGTTGGTCAGCCTTGTCCGTCAGCTCCAGTTCTGCGAGCAGCCCCGGAATGCGCGCCGGCGCCTCGGCCACCTGATAGAGCCGGGCGGTGAATTCCAGGTGCTGGCGCACCGTGAGGTAGTCGAAGAGCCGCGGCTCGTCGGAGAAGAAGGCGAGCTCCTGTTTGGCGGCCACGGGATCGCGCACGAGGTCATGGCCGGCGAGACGGATGGTGCCCTGCGTGGCCGGGATGATGCCCGCCAGACACCGCAACGTGGAGGTCTTGCCGGCGCCGTTGGGACCGACCAGGCCCAGCAGCTCACCCGGCCGCACGGTGAACGAAAGGCCGGTCACCGCGGCGAAGTTACCGTAGTGCTTGGACAGGTTTTCGACCTCGATCATGGGCAGGCGGAGCGTTCGGTGACGGGTGGCTCCGTGAAAAGCCGAAAAGCGGCGTGAAACCGGGCGCGCGGATTGCGTCGCGTCAGCCTGATCGCCGACAAGCTGCCGACGCAACAATGTTGCGCCCCCGCTGACTGCTGAAAACCCGGATAGACAAAAGAACGAAGACGGTGCGTCTCTGTCCTAGACCTCATGTCTTCCGCCGAGTTGGAACGCCTCTATGACGCGCATGCCGATGCGCTCTTCGCGTTTCTGCTCAACCTGACGCGGGCAGATGCCGAGGCGCGTGACGCCCTGCAGGAGCTGTTCTGCCGGCTGGCTGCCAAGGCCGATCCGCTCGCCGGCGTGCGCGACGAACGCGGCTTTCTCCTCCGGCTCGCCCACAATCAGGCGATCGACCTCCTGCGCGGACGCGACTCCCGGAGCCGCACCCACGACGCCCTGGCGGCCGCCACGACGGACCTGTTCGCCCAGACCGCGGATCACGATGAGGCGGCATTTCGGCGCGAACTGGCCGAAGCGCTTGGCGAACTGCCCGCAGACCAACGCGCCGTGGTCCACCTGAAGCTCTGGGAAGGCCTCACGTTCGAGCGCATCGCCGAACTGCTCGATGTGCCCCTGAACACCGCCGCCAGCCGCTATCGCTACGGCCTAGACAAAATGCGCTCCCGACTGCGTCCCCTTTACGACGAGATTCGCTGAACCGAAGGCACCACCATGAATGCCCATGAACCGCTCCCGCCCGATGACCATCCTCGTGCCGAACTGGCCGCCGTGCTGACCAGCCGCCCGCTGCGGCCGGCGCCGCCAGATCTGCGGGCCTCCGTGCTACGGGCCTCCGCCAAGGCGGGCCAGGCTGCCAGCCGGCCCATCAACCCGCCTTCATGGTGGGAGTTGGTGTTCGCCCGCTTTCCGCTCACCACCGGAGCCCTGGCGACCTGCGGTTTGGTCGTGTGGTGCGGCGCCTCGGCGGATCGCTGGCTGAACGGCCCTCCCGCCACGGCGACGGTCAGCGTATCGGCCGAACAGGTCGCCGCCGCGCGCGCCCAGCGTGCAGAGCTGTTTCAGTTTGCGGGCATGGACGAGGGCCGCCTCGCGGTGCATCCCCAGCCGCGCAAGCCAGATCCGGCCACGCTGCCGAACCGTCCCCGGGGTGACCGCCGGCGCGACCACAACGAGGGCTTCGGCCGGATTGATTCCGGCCCCGCGATTCTGTCCGCCTGAACTGCCTTTCCATCACCTGCACCTGCTCCCATGACACCGACTGCCTTCTACTGCTGGCTCTACGAACAACCGCTTTTATGGATCGGCCTGAAACGCTGGCGTCCACGTCCCGAGCAGGTCTTTCCGCTGGAAATCGCCGCACTCAGTCCAGTCATTGCCTCCGTTACGGCACTGTTGGCGGCAGTTTCCCTCCGGCTGTTGGTCCCGCCGAGCTTGATGATAATCGTCTGGGGAGCGCTCATCCTGTTCGTGAGCGGTGCCCTGTTTCACACCGTCTTTGCGGCGCTCGCCTGGAATCAGCGCGCCGCTCGAATCCGCGCCGGCAAGCTCCCGGCCAGCATCACGCCGCCGGCTCTGTGGCTGCGCTGGACCCTCGGACCAGCCTATCTTCTGCTGATCGCGTTGGTGACTCCGGTGGCCGCGCTGACCGGGATCGAAAACTTCCGAGGCGCCTGGGCTTGGCGGCAGACGCGCGCTGAACTGGTGGCCAAAGGCGAACGGCTTTCCTTCGGTGAATTGCTGCCGACTACCGTGCCGGCAGATCAGAACGTCGCTTCGCTGCCGCTCTTCGCCAACCTGTTCGATTACACCCATCCCAAACGGGGCGCGATAACTTGGCGGGACGCAAACGCCCAGAAGCGGCTTTGGGCGGTGAATCTGCCGGACAACCATCTGCCCAACCGCAAGTCCGGAAGCGGCCCGATTGCCCTGGCCGATTGGGCCGTGGCCTTTCGCACCAGCGTGTCGAACCGGGCCGCCAAACCACCCAAGCCGGATTCTAACGAAGCGTGGCAGCCCGCGTATGCCGCCGCCCCGTCCAACGCCACGCCCGCACAGGTCGTGCTCACCGCGCTGAGCGTGGCCGATCCCCTGATTCGCGACGTCTGCGAATTCAGTGAAAGGCCCCACGCCCGCTTTCCGGTCCACTGGGACGAAAGTTTCAACGCCCTGCTGCCTCACCTCGCGTTTGGCAAGGGCATCAGCCGTCACCTGGCGTTGCGGGTGGAGGCGCGGTTGGCCGAGGGCGACGTGACGGGTGCCTTCGCCGACCAACTGTGCGGGCTGCGGGTGGCCGGAATCTTCCGGGAAGAACCGCTCCTGATTTCACAACTGGTCCGCATCGCCCAAGGCGCCATCGCCGCCAGTTCCCTCTGGCCGGGTATCCGGCAACACCAGTGGACGGAAGCGCAGCTGGCGGAGTTCCAGCGGAGACTGGACCGGCCTTCGTTTCTCCGCGACATGGCCTGGTCATTGGAGGGCGAACGGGCCGGGGCCATCCTGATGCTCGACGGCATGGCGAGACAGGGCGTGTTCGGGAACCTTGAGGAGATCGAGGCCCTGGGCGGAACCGATGCGTCCGGATCCCACATGACCGCAGTGGTCTTTCCGCGCGGCTGGATTCGCCAGAACGAAATCCGGATCGTCCAGTTTCATCAGCAGCTCATCGAGACTGGCCGTCAGCTCGCCACCAATCCACCGGCGAACGGTTGGAGCGGCAACCTCAAGCGTCTGGACGAAGGTCCGCTGGCCGCCGCTCTCGAAGCCCCCACGCCCTACAACTTGCTTTACCGGATGCTCGCGCCGGCGCTGGGCAAGGCCATCGCCAAGGCGATGCGCGCAGACCAGACCGCGGTGATGGCCGCAACCGCCTGCGCCTTGGAGCGGCATTGGAAGAAACACGGCGCCTACCCGGAATCCCTCGCCGCTTTGGTGCCGGAGTTCGTGCCGGAAGCGCCGCGCGACCTCATGGACGGCAAGCCGCTGCGCTACCAACGCACGGAGGCGGGCCTCTTCCAGCTCTGGTCCGTGGGCCTCGACGGCACCGACAACGGCGGTGTCGCCAAGGTCAAGGACGCCGGCGCCGACGAACTTGGCCAAGACTGGGTCTGGCCGAACTGAGCCAACCGCCCTCCGCCTTCCCACGGTGGCGGCTGCGGAGGACTACGCCCTGAGCTTCACGAGCAGGTCTTTGCTCTCGACGGTTTCGCCGAGGGCGCAGAGGAGCTCGGCGACCACGCCGTCGGCGGGGGCGGTAACGGTGGTCTGCATCTTCATCGCCTCCATCATCAGGAGCTTGTCGCCCTTGGTGACTTTCTGGCCGACAGTGACGGAGATGCTCGCAATCAGGCCGGGGATCGGCGCGCCGACCTGGAGCGGGTCGGCGAGGTCCGCCTTCGGCCGGGTCTTGGTCTGCGGCGCGACCTTCTTGTCGGTGATGTGCGTCTCGCGCGTCATCCCATTCAGCTCGAACGTCACCGCGCGGCGTCCGTCCTTGTCGGGTTCGCCCACGTTCACGAGGCGGATCACCAGCGTCTTGCCCGGCTCAATCTCCACGCTGATCTCCTCGCCGCGGCGCAGGCCGTAGTAGAAGGCAGGCGTGGGCAGCACGCTGACGTCGCTGAACTCGCGGGAATGTTTGGCGAAGTCGGCGAACACCTGCGGATACATCAGGTGGCTGAAGACGTCGTCATCGGTGGCGTCGCGCTTGAGCTTGTCGGACAGCTCGCGGCGAAGCTTGTCCAGGTTCACCGGCTCGGCGCGGTTGCCGACCTTGCCAGCCTTGAACGAGGCCTGGGCCTCCTTGAAGCGCTTCTCGCCCAACACGACGCGCTGGACGGCCTCCGGAAATCCGCCGTCCGGCCAGCCGAGTCCGCCGCTGAGCATGTCGAGCACACTCTCGGGGAACGGCGTGGCACCGGCCTCGAGGTTCACGACGTCGGCGGGTTTGATGCCCTTGCTGAAGAGGAAAAGCGCCATGTCACCGACCACTTTGCTGGAGGGCGTGACCTTCACGATGTCGCCAAAGAGTTGGTTCACTTCCGCGTAGGTGCGGGCAATCTCGGGCCAGCGGTGCGATACACCCATGCTGGCAGCCTGTTCCTTGAGGTTGGTGTATTGGCCGCCCGGCATCTCGTGGAGATAAACCTCGGCGGAACCGGTCTTCGGCGCGGTGTCGAACGGCGCGTAGATCTCACGGACTTTCTCCCAATAGTCGGAGAATTCGTTCAACGCCTCGAGGTCCAGCTTCGTGTCGCGCGGCGTGTGCTGGAGGGCGGCGACGACGGAGTTGAGGTTCGGCTGCGACGTGCTGCCGCTCATGCTGGCAAGGGCGAGATCCACGACGTCCACGCCGGCGTCGCTCGCACGGAGCACGCTGGCGGCGCTGATGCCGCTGGTGTCATGAGTGTGGAAGTGGACCGGGATGCCGACCTCGTCCTTGAGCGCCTTGACGAGCTTCTGTGCGGCGTAAGGCCGGCAGAGACCGGCCATGTCCTTGATCGCGAGGAAGTGCGCGCCCATGCGCTCCAGCTCCTTCGCCAGCTTCACGTAATACCTAAGGGAGAACTTGTCGCGGTGCTCGTCGAGGATGTCGCCGGTGTAGCAGAGCGTGCCCTCGCAGATGGCGTGGGTGTCCTGCACGGCTTCCATCGCGACGCGCAGGTTCGGCAGATAGTTCAGCGAGTCGAAAATGCGGAAGATGTCCATGCCCGACGCGGCGGCGTGCTTCACGAAGCCGGCGACGACGTTGTCGGGATAGTTCGAGTAACCGACGGCGTTGGAGCCGCGGAAGAGCATCTGGAAGCAGATGTTCGGGACCTTGGCGCGGAGCTGGCGGAGACGTTCCCACGGATCCTCGCTCAGGAAACGCATCGCCGTGTCGAAGGTCGCGCCGCCCCACATTTCCAGCGAGAAGAGGCCGGTCTTCGCGTCACCGACGCGGTGGGCCAGGGCATCGGCGCAGGCCAGCATGTCGTAGCTGCGGACGCGCGTCGCCATGAGCGACTGGTGCGCATCGCGAAACGTGGTGTCGGTGACGAGCAGGCGCTTCTGCCTGAGCGTCCACTCGGCGAACTTCTTCGGGCCGAGTTCGAGCAGGAGGTTACGGGTGCCGGTCGGAAGCTCCGGCAGGACCGGTTTTGGCACCACCGGGGCGTCGAAAGGCTTCGCCGGCCTGTATCCCTTCGCGTGCGGGTTGCCGTTGACGATGACGTTGCCGAGGAAGTTGAGCAGCTTGGTCGCGCGGTCCTTGCGTGTCTTGAAGGCAAACAGCTCGGGCGTCGTGTCGATCAGCGTTGTGGTGGCCTGGCCGCTCTGGAACTGCCCGTGGCGGATGACGTTCTCGAGGAACGGGATGTTCGTCTTCACGCCACGGATGCGGAACTCGCGCAGGGCGCGGTCCATGCGGTCCATGGCGATCTCGTAGGTCTGGCCCGAGGCGATGACCTTCACGAGCATCGAGTCGTAGAAGGGCGTGATGACCGCCCCGGAATAGCCCATCGCGCCGTCGAGCCGGACGCCGAAACCACCCGGCGAGCGGTAGGCCAGGATCTTGCCGTAGTCCGGCGTGAACTTGTTCTCCGGATCCTCGGTCGTGACGCGGCACTGGATCGCGTAGCCGTTGCGCGGGATCTGGTTCTGCACCGGCATCCCGACCTCCTTGGAATGCAGCGCGTGGCCCTGCGCGATCAGGATCTGGGCGCGCACGAGGTCGAGGCCCGTGATCACTTCGCTGACCGTGTGCTCGACCTGGATGCGCGGGTTCATCTCGATGAAGAACCACTCATGGGCATCAAGGTCGTAGAGGAACTCGACCGTGCCGGCGTTGTCGTAGCGGATCTCCCGGGCCAGCCGGGCTGCGGCATCGCACAGTTCCTTGACGATGTGTTCCGGCAGGCCGAACGACGGCGCCACTTCGACGACCTTTTGGTGCCGGCGCTGCACCGAGCAGTCGCGCTCATGCAGGTGGATGACGTTGCCGTGCTGGTCGCCGAGGATCTGCACTTCGATGTGCTTGGCGCGGGGAATGTATCGTTCAAGGAAGACCGCGCCGTTGCCGAAGGCGCGCGCGGCCTCGCCCTGCGCCTCGTCGAGCAGAGCGGAAAGTTCGCTCTCCTTCTTCACCACGCGCATGCCGCGGCCGCCACCGCCGAAGGCCGCCTTGATGATGAGCGGGAAGCCGATGCTCTTGGCCGCCTTCAACGCCGCGTCGCGGTCGTCGATGGGTTCCTCGGTGCCGGGCAGCGTGGGCACGCCGATCTTTTGCGCGACGGCGCGGGCGGCCGTCTTGTCGCCCATCATGTCGAGCAGCTTCGGGCTGGGGCCGACGAAGATGATGCCGGCGCGGGCACAGGCGCGGGCGAACTCGGGATTCTCGCTCAGGAAACCGTAGCCGGGATGGATGGCGTCCACGCCCTTCTCCTTGGCCGTGGCCACGATGCTCTCGATGTCGAGATAAGCGGCGACGGGTCCCTTGCCCTGGCCGATGAGATACGATTCGTCGGCCTTGAAGCGATGGATGCAGAAGCGGTCCTCCTGCGCGAAGATGGCGACGGTGCGGAGGCCGAGTTCGGTGCCCGCGCGGAAGATGCGGACGGCGATCTCGGAACGGTTGGCCGCCATGAGTTTCCTGAACTCACGGCGGACGGGCGCCTCGGGGGCGTCGGACTTACGGTGCGACATAACGGCGGCCGGAGTCTGGCCACCGAAACGCCGCTTGGGAAACGCAAAGAGAACTCCGGGCCGCCGCGCGGAAACCCCTGGAGGCGGATGCCCTGGCAGCAAGGTTCATTGGGGAATCGCACCGCCGGATCAAAGGCCACCCCCAGTCGGGGGCACCGTGGCCTGTGACCGAAGCCGGTGTCGGTTCTGGCCCAGAGCCGTCCCGATCAAAAATTGGGGTTGCCTCATTGTTGGCATTCCGGGCAAAACTGGCGCCGTGACGCCTCGGGGCGTCGCCAGAAAAAACCAAGGATCAAAAACAGGAGCCAATATGACCGCACTCAAATTCATCATTCCAGCCGTCGCCGCCGTCGGGTTTGCCACTCCCGCGCTGGGCCAGCTCAACTACGTCTCCCAAAGTCGGAGCGTTGGTGTTGCCGTCAGCGCACCCAATCAATCCCCCGTTTCGAGTTCAGCCTCCGCCCCCGATTTCTCGCTTTTTGCTCAAGGTGTATCGGCAGTTGTAGGGGGAGGGCTTGCCGTCGGGCAGGCGGGCCAAACCTCGAGTCTGACCCCCAACTCATTCTCCTACTACGGCTCTGTCTTAGCGACAGCCCAGTTGCCCCTAGAGGGGGGCGGCACCTCTGCCCAGGCAAACTCGAACTTTTCCGTGACGTTCAATGTGTCGGAGCCCACGGGATTCACGCTGACATCAGGATTCGATAGCAATGAGTTACAACAGGATCGCCAGATCGCGCGCATGAGCCTTTCTTCCGTCAATGGACTCAGTTTTACCGGCGGTAGCTTCGACGAATTCTGGAACGTCGGCGAAAGCTTCACCCTCGAAGGGCTGCTGGAGACCGGCATTAACTACACGGTCAGCTTCAGTCTCGAAGCAGCAGCATCAGAGGTGTTCTTTCTTCCCGATCCGAATCCCTTCAATCCCTTCAATCCCTTCGGCCCATTCGGGGCGATTTCACCGCTGAGCATTGACTCATTGTCTGAAGTCCAAACCTCAGGCGGCTTCACCTTTTCGACGACCACGGCGGTTCCGGAGACCGGCACCGTGATGGCGGGCGTGATGCTGGTCGGACTCGCCGCGTGGCAATGGCGCCGGCGCCAAGCCTGAACTTCCTCCCTCCCTACGGCACCAACGCCCACCCGCGCGGTGGGCGTTTTCATTTTCCCGCCCCGGTGTCGGTGGCGGCCGAAGACCGCCCCGGAACGGGTCAATCTTTGGGGTTGCCTGATCGGCGACGTTTCGGGCAATACTCCAGCAGCGGCGCGTTGGGGCGTCGCCAAAAGGAGTCAAAAAAGGAGCCAACATGAACACACTTAAATTCATCATTCCAGCCGTGGCCGCCGTCGGGATGGCCTCTCCCGCACTGGGAATTTCCCCCCCTGGCCCCGCGCCGGGCCCGCTTAACTACATCTCCCAGTCTGGGAACACTGACGCCTACGCCAACGCCTTGGGTAGTAGTGGCAGCGATCCGAAGTCGTCGACCGGACTGTCGGACCTTGATCTTAGTTCTCAGTATTTTGCGGGGAACTCCGAAGGGGACAACGCCTTCGCCAGCGCGACCCTGTTTTCCACCTTGGGCGCGTCCATGTTCTCCTACTCCGGCAGTGTCAACGCGGAAGCTTACGAAGGGGGGTTTGGGGAGTTGAGTTTTCCCATCGCGAGCTCGAATTTTGAGTTTGGCGAGAGCAGCGCCTCAGCAAGCTCGATTTATTCCGTGACGTTCAACGTGTCGTCGCCCATAGGATTCACCTTCAGTGGCAGTTCCAGTGGCGGTGGCTTTGGACAGGTTCCCCAGATCGCGCGCATGCAGGACAGCGAAGCCCCAATTCGCTTCTTTGGCGGAGACTTCAACGAAAGTTGGGACGTTGGTGAAGACTTCGAATTAACGGGTCTGCTGGTGCCCGGCGAAGAATACACGTTCGCCGTTGATCTCTACGCAGACGCGTTCGCGTCCAGCTTCCCCAACTTTGCGCCGCTGCGATCGATTTCGCCATTAGGCGGCGGGGTCGGCAATTCAGGCGGAAGCTCAGGCATCTTCACCTTTTCGACCACCACTGAGGTTCCGGAGACCGGCACCGTGATGGCGGGCGTGATGCTGGTCGGACTCGCCGCGTGGCAATGGCGCCGGCGCCAAGCCTGAACTTCCTCCCTCCCTACGGCACCAACGCCCACCCCTGCGGTGGGCGTTTTCGTTTTGCGGGCGTGGCCCCGTGGTCACTCCACGATCTTCGGCACCACAAACAGGCCGCCTGCCTTCGCGGGGGCGTTGCGCAGGGCCTCGTCGTGCGGCAGCGAGCCCGTCACCTCGTCCGGCCGGACCACGTTGACCAGCGGGAACGCGTGCGCCGTCGGCTCGACGCCGCGGACATCCACCTCCTTCAGCTTGGCCACGTAGCCCAGGATGTGCCCAAGCTGGTCGCCCAGCTTCTGCTCCTCCTCGGGCGTCAGTTCGATCCGCGCCAGCTTGGCCACGTAATGGATGTCGAAGTCGGACATGGCGGACAGGGTTCGGAATCAGGCGCCGGCCGGCAAGGCAACTTCTGGCAGCCGGGCTGAAAATAGTCTTTCCGCCCCGGCAAGAACATCTCCCTACGGGCTCTTGGCTTCGAGCCCAGACGTCGGTTTCTCCCTCTCCTGGGGGAGAGGGCCGGGGTGAGGGCGGGTCAAACTCACTTTTCCCCGCCACAACCAGCGAGATGGAAGGACGCCCGCCCTCACCCTTTCCCTTTCCCCCGGGAGAGATTCCACGAGCCTTCCAGGCTCGCGATTGGTGCCCCTGAACCGGAAGGGGACGCACCCCTCACCCCGTCCCTCTCCCCTCCTCCGAGGAGGGGAGAGGGTGCCCGCAGGGCGGGTGAGGGGGGGCAGACGACCCTGGGTTCATGGGTAGGAAACCACGGCGCACCCTCTGAACCCCTGTTCACTCACGGGGCTGAAGTCAGCCGCATTGCTCGCGACGGCGCGACGGCGACTTTTCAGACAGTCTCTACGGCCGCGCCGGCTGCCCGGCGTCGCGGATCAGTTCGCGCACGGCCGAATGAAGCTGGAAGGCGGTGTCGGGACCGACGGAATTCACCTCGCCGTAGGGCGCCCTGCCGCCGTGCAATGTGTGCGGCGGAGCCACATCCCACTGCGATTTCGGCACGATGTAGCCGATCTCGTCGTTCGCCAGACCGAACAGGAACTTCACCCGGCCCGGCATCAGCTCGCGGAGGGGCGGGATCTCCAGCGGCTCGATGTCGAAGTCGCCGCCCGGCGCCCGGATCACGCCGCCGTTGACGAGTTCGGGGTAAATCTCCCCCGGAATGCACGCGATGCTGGCGTCGCCCACCGTGAGGAAGGCGACCTCAGTCCGCAGGAAACCGAACCGGCTGTGGCCCCGCTCGAACAGGCCGAGCATGGCCGCAGCATAGAAGCCCTTGTTCGCGAGCGGCAGTTCCAGCGTGTGCGCCCGCACCCCGATGGGCGCCACCATGGCCGCGGGCGCATTCGACGCAGCCACGCGTTCCAGCAGCAGCTTCGCCAGGCTGTTCCCCAACGCCCGGGTCTTGTCATGGGACGGTTCCTTGAAGTCCGTTCCCAGGAACGGATCGCGCACGGTCACGCTGGGGTGCGTCGTCATGAGCCCGCCGACACAGCCGTTGACGAACACATGGGTTCCACCCAGGCCCTGAAGCCGGGTCTGGCCGCCGTAGACGACGCCCCGTTCCAGGGCGTCGCGGATCACGCCGCAGAAGTCCGCCGTCAGTTCGCGGTTCTTCGACCAGGGAGTCTCCGGGTGATTGCCCCAGCCCACAATGGACCCGAGCACCGCGCCGGTGTCGGGCCGCGAGAACAGCATGAGCCGCAGGTCGGCATCGAAAACCTGGGGTTCGCGGGTGTCCTTCACCAGACCGGCGGGATTCACCGCGATTTCGTGCAGGGCAACCTTGGCCGGCTGGAGCGATTCGGCCGCGGTGGTCAGCGCCTTGACCGCCGCCGCGATGACCTTCGCTCGGTAATCGGGATTCACGCCGGAGCGGGGCACGCGCAGGTCGCCGAAGCCTACGGTCGGTCCCCACAGGCCCATCAGGTCGGGCGTGGAGTGGTTGTGGGTGGCGCACACGATGACGTAGTCGAACTTCGCCGCGGCCGAGATCCCCCGGCGCACCGCCACCACGTCGTCGTGGAAGAAGCCGATGGAATCGAGCACCACCAGGCCGACCCGCGTATGACCGTCGTCGAGCGCCGTGGCCACGGCGGACAGCGGGTCATGGACACCGGTGGCCGCGTGGTCATTCTGGAATCCCGCGACCCAGACCGGCGGATGTCCGGCGCCCACCGGCGGCGTGATGTCCTCGCGTCCAAAGCCGACCCGGAAAGGTTTCGGATCGGCGGCCGACTTCCCCGCATCGACGGCCACCGACAGCGAATAACCGCCGGTGCGGTCCCGGAACACCCACGTCGCCCGGCCGAAAACAAACACCGCCAGCGCGAGGACCAGCACAAGCGAGCCATACACGGCCTTACACAGGAGACGGACGACGGGCGATTTCATGGACGTGCCCGCGATGAAACCGGCTTTTGCGACCCTTTCCAAGCGCGTTGGATGTTGCCCGGGCGGTCGGGATGCAAAAGTCTGTTCCGTCGCCAGCAGGCCTGCGTCCGCGTGTGGTCAGAGGGCAGCTCTTTCGTCGGATAAAATTGCGGCTAACAAACTGTGCCGGCGCGTGTCATGTGAAGTGTGCAACAACGACCCGCCATGAACCAAGAACCGCCGACTGCCGAGTCCCGTTCCGGCCGCATCCTGCCGTGGCTCGGATTGGTTGCCCTCGCCGTGCTGGCCGTTGGCCAACTCCGGCTGGAACGCCGGCAGGAGGTCCTGTCGCAGAAAGTCTACACCCAAGCCCGCTTGCTGGAGCAATTCCAAGCAACTGCGGCGGCGTGGCAACACACGGGCGAGCAGTCGCCAGCTCCCGTGTCCGCGCACTCTCTGGGCAACCCTTCACCCGGCGCGGCCCAGATCACCGACGCCCGGCTGACCGCGTTGGAGCTCCGCCTCCAGAAGCTGGGCGCGATCTCGCCGTCCGCGTTCACGGGCCCGTCGGTGCCCGAGTATGACCCGGCGCAACCAGTGGAGGAACCGCCCGAACCCGAGCCAGCACCCGAACAGAAGCGCAGTTGGAGCGCGTGGCAGGCCACGGGCCAGCCCAACACCTTGACCGCGGGAGACGCCGCCACCGCCTGGGCACCGCTCGGCCAGGACACCGGTGCCGAATGGCTGCGCGTGGAATTCGGCCGCGAAGTCGAGGCGGTCGAAGTGCGGGTCCGGGAGAATTTCAATGCCGGCGCCATTGTCCGTGTCACCGCGCTGATGAACGGTGCGGAAATCAGCCTCTGGGAGGGCACGTCCTCCCCTTCAAAGCGGTTGCGCGACTTCGTCATCCGCCCCGGTCCGGGGGTCGTGGCCCGCACCTTCACCATCTACCTCGACACGGCCGGCACGCCCGGCTGGAACGAGATTGATGCCGTGGAACTCGTCGGCAGAGACGGCTCGCGGCAGTGGGCCGTATCGGCCCACGCCAGCACGAGCTACGGCGCCCAGTGGGGCAACGGCCACACTTCTTTCGAGGAGCTCAACGTCCGGCTGACGCGATGAGAGGTTAACAACGGGGCGTTCGGACCACCGTGGATGAGGCCAACCAGCGGCTTGACCCATTAACTTTGTAGTGCAAAGTTAAGGCCATGAAAGAAGCCGACGCCGCCCAGCAGTTGCAAACCATCCGGACGCTGATGGAGCGCGCTGCGCTCTACCGGCGGGCGTTGGGGCCGGTGCTCACCGCCGCCGGCGCGCTGGGATTGCTCGGGGCCGCCTTGGGCTGGCTGCTCCCCGTCGCGGGCCGGGACGGGTTTTTCACCCTTTGGTTCAGCGTGGCCGGCGTGGCCCTCACAGTGAGCTTCCTCCTCGTGCGGCAGCAGGCGGTGCGGTCGCACGAGGCTTTTTGGACGCCGCCCACGCGTCGCGTCGTGGCCGCGATGCTGCCGCCCGCACTGGCCGGCTGTGCCGCCACTGTCGCCCTCGCCGGGCTGCACACCGAAGGCGGCACGCTCGCCCTCGCTCTTCCGCCCGCCTGGCTGGTCTGCTACGGCCTGGCGCTCCACGCCGCAGGCTTCTTCACCCTGCGTGGGGTGCGCCAACTCGGCTGGGCGTTTGTGCTGGCCGGCTGCGCGCTGGGCGGGGCGGCGCTGTTGCCGGATTACGGACCTTCCCTGCGGCACGCGCACTTGCTGATGGGCGCCACGTTTGGACTTGGTCACCTGCTCGCCGGCGGCCGCCTGCTGATCGAGGAGAGGAAACCCGCCACGTGAATCCCGAGCCGTTCCTCCAACTGGATCGCGTGATCCACGAGAAGGGCCGCCTCGCCATCATGTCGGCGCTGGCAGCCTCGAACGAACTCTCGTTCACCGAGCTGCGTGGACTGCTCTCGATGACCGATGGCAATCTCACCACGCACATCCGCACGCTTCAGGAAGCCGGCTACGTGGGCGTGACCAAGTCCTTCCGCGACAGCCGGCCACTCACGACCTGCACGCTCACCAAGTCCGGCCGCGATGCCTTCGCCGCTTACCTCGCGCTGCTCGAACAGATCGTCGCCCAGACGAAGAACTTCTGAACGCTGTTTGAACACTTCCTCACTTCTCATGCTCATTCACTTTGTGATGCAAAGCATATGACTCTCCTTCGCGCCGAACATCTCGGCATGTGCTTCGGCGTCCGCGACGCCATCGCGCTTGCCCACGCCGAAGCCGCCCGTCAGCCCGTCACCGTGCTCGGCGAACTCGTCCACAACGAAACGGTGCTCGCCGATCTGCGTTCGCGCGGAGTGCGGCTGGAAACCGACCTCGCCGCGGTGCGGACCGGCACGGTCATCATCACCGCGCACGGAACCAGCGAGCGCCGCCTGAGCGAGGTCGCCGCGCAGGGGCACCGCGTGCTGGAGGCGACGTGCCCGCTCGTTCACTTCGCCCACCGGGCACTGAAGGAACTCGTCGCCCGCGGACTTCATCCTGTCGTCATCGGCCAGCGCGCCCATGTGGAAGTGCGCGGACTCACCGGGGATTTTCCCCACGCCGACGTGGTCATCAGCGAAGCGGAGATAGACGCGCTGTCCGCGCGGCCGGGCTTCGGGGTGATCTCCCAGACCACCCAGCCGATTCTCCGCGTGCGCGAATTGGTCGCCCACCTCCGCCGGCGTTTTCCGGCGAGCGAAGTGGTCTTCCGCGACACCGTCTGCCAGCCCACAAAGCAGCGGCAAAGCGCCGCGGAGGAACTCGCGCAGCAGTGCGACGTGGTCGTCGTCATCGGGGGCGCGCACAGCAACAACACCCGCCAACTCGTCGCCACGTGCTCGCGGTTTTGCCAGCGGGTCCACCACGTCCAGAACGCGGGCGAAGTCTGCGCGGAGTGGTTCCGGCCGGACGACACCGTCGGATTGACCGCCGGCACGAGCACGCCGGACTCCACGATCCAAGCTGTCGAGGCGGCCCTGCGCCGGATGGAGCGCGCGCCTTCGCCTCAGGGAGTCGCGCTCCCGGTCGAGGGTGCCACCTGTGGGCGCGGTTAACCGCCGATCAATCCAGCCAAGCCATGAAACGCTTCCTGACCCTCCTGATCCAAGCCGTCATCGTGTTGGTCGGCTTGGGCGCCCTTGCCTTCCTGCTGTGGGCTCCGCAGGTGGATGGCGCCAACGCCCGCGCCACCTTCTTTCAAATCTACTTCACAGATCCGTTCGTCGCGTATGTGTATGCCGCCTCCATTCCCTTCTTCGTAGGCCTCCACCGTGGGTTCAGCCTGCTGGGGCATTTCCGGAAGCAGGGGGCCTTCTCGACGGTGACGGTGGCGGCGTTGCGGTCCATCCGGCGTTGCGCCTTTTGGATTCTTGGAGCCGTCCCGGGCGGACTGGCCTTCATCCTGGCCGGTGAACCGGAGCCGCCGGGAATTGTCATGTGCTTCCTGGTCACCTTCGCCTCGGGCCTGGTCGCCGTCGGCGCAACGCTTGCGATCCGGGCAGTGCAACGGAACCTGGCCCAGTCGGAAACCGGCCGGGAATGAACTGCGACCAGCCGTCACCGCCCCGACCCATCGCAGCTTCACGCATCCCGCCCATGAACGAACGCCATCGCCTCGTCGTCGTCACCGCCTTCGCCCTCGCCATGGCCTGGGTCGAAAGCGCGGTCGTCTTCTACCTGCGGACGATGATCGACCGCATCGAACCGTATCAGCCGAATCCGCTCCCCATCGTCGGCGGATTGGTGGGCGCGGAACTCGTCCGCGAAGCCGCCACGCTGGTGATGCTGGCCGCGGCCGGTTGGCTGGCCGGTTGGAACCTCCGCGCCCGCTGGGGCTACTTCCTGATCGCGTTTGGTGTGTGGGATCTCGGCTACTACGCGTTCCTCAAGATCCTCACCGGCTGGCCGCATTCGCCGCTCGACTGGGACATCCTGTTCCTGCTGCCGCTGCCGTGGTGGGGACCCGTGCTCGCGCCTTCGCTCATCGCGGCGCTGATGATCGCCGTGGGGTTGCTCGTCACGCAGACCGAGACATGCGCCCGCCAATGCTGGCCCTCCGGCCGGGCGTGGTTCGCGGCGGCTCTCGGCGCGGCCCTCGCGCTCTGCGTCTTCATGCAGGATGCCCTCCGCGTGGCCGGGCAGGGCGAAGCCGCGCTGCGCGAACTGCTCCCCGTCGCCTTCAACTGGCCGCTGTTCCTCCCGGCTTTGGCGCTGATGGCGGCGCCGTTGGTGGAACTGCTGTTTCAAGTGGCCCGCCCGGCGGACCGACTGGCTCCGGCCCGTGCCGACTGACCTCCTGTCCGGTCCACACCGACGAACACCCCCAGCTCCCATGGCCCCGCCCCTCTCTCCGGCCAGCCCCCGGCAACTGCCCGTGCTCCTGCGGGGCGAAGTCGCGCCGGTGCGAAGCTGGGTCACCGAGTGGAGTCCGGCACGCGGCGCCCTCTGCGTGGCGGTGATCCTCGTCGGTGCCGGACTCTACGGCGCGGCCATCGGGCTCTGGCGTTCGGGCGAACAGGCGTTGTTCACGGCCCTCAAATTCCCGCTCATCCTGCTGCTCACCACCGCCGGCAACGCCCTGCTCAACGGCGTGCTCGCGCCGCTGCTGGGCGTGAACCTCACGCTGCGTCAGGCCAGCGTCGCGATCCTGTTCAGCTTCACCATCGCGGCCACCATCCTCGCCGCGTTTGCGCCGTTGGTGCTGTTCCTCGTCTGGAACGTGCCGCCGCTGACCTCGCCCGACGTGCGCGACATCTACGCGGTGATCCAACTGTCACAGGTCGGCCTGATCGCTTTCGCGGGGATCGTCGCCAATGTCCGACTCCTGCAGTTCCTCCGCGAACTCGCGGGCAGCCGCCCCATCGCGATGCGGCTGCTGATCGCCTGGCTGGCGGGCAATCTCCTCCTCGGCACCCAGCTCACCTGGATCGCCCGGCCGTTTTTCGGCTCGCCGAACCTGCCGGTGCAGTTCTTCCGCGAAGACGCCCTGCGGGGAAACTTCTTCGAGTCCGTCTCCTACAACGCCCGCCGGCTGTTCACGGAGTGACCCATCATGTCCACGTTCTCAATGAAGACAGGAAAGCAGGCAGGCAGGAACACAAGACTCGGCCCCCGTTCCCGACCTCCCGTTTTCCCGTCTTCCTGTTTTCCCGCTTCCCACTTTCTCGCGCTCTTTGCGTGAGGCCACTTCACCTCAAAAGTCCCATGAACACTGAACCCCCGCCTCTCCCCGCTCACCTCGTCCCCGATCCCACCGAAGCCGCCCCGGTCCACGGACTGGGCGGCACGCTCGAAGCCCTGCTGCGGCGTCCGCGGGGCGTGCTGCACCATCTCCATGAGGCCGGCGGCAGCCGCCTCACCGGTCTGATGCTGCTGCTCGCGCTGGTCGGCGCGGCCGCCTACGGGCTCATCGTTGGTTCCTTCTCGGGTGGCCTCCAGTGGTGGGCCTCGCCGCTCAAGATCGCCGGCGGCCTGGCGTTGTGCGGGCTCATCTGCCTGCCGAGCCTCTATGTGTTTGCCTGCCTGACCGGTTCCACGGCGCGCTTCACCGATGTCATCGGCATGGTCGCCGGACTGCTGGCCCTGATGGCGGTGCTGCTGGTGAGCTTCGGTCCGGTGGCCTGGGTGTTTTCGCAGTCCACCGAATCCGTGGTGGCGATGGGTCTGCTGCACCTCGTCTTTTGGCTGATCGCGACGCTGTTCGGCGCGCGGTTCATGCACACGGGCATGGCCCGGTTGGGTGCGCGGAGTGAAGGCGCGTTCTACTTCTGGCTCTGCCTGTTCGTGGTCGTGGCACTCCAGATGACCACGGCCCTGCGTCCGCTCATCGGCACGGCCGACACGCTGCTGCCGACCGAGAAGAAGTTTTTCCTTCAGCACTGGGGCGATTCCATGCGGGCCACCGACGCCGCACCCCAGCGTTGAGCGCCCTCATGGGCCGGCCGCTGACCGAGTGTCCGCTTGCGAGGCCGGTCGTTCTGCGGAACGCTCCGCCCGCAATCTCTCTGAAAACATGACTTCAAACGTCCGTTCCTGTCTGCGCGCGCTGTTGCCCGCGGCCGCGACGCTGTGGGCCGCCGGGTCGCTGGGTTTGACCGAGGCCGCCGAACCGGTGCGCGGCCCCTTTTGGTCCGGCACCATCATGCGCTCCAAGTCCGAGGCCGCCGCCATGAAGGGCCTCGCGGTCACCCTCGGCAACGAGGGCCGCAGCTACGTCGTCTATGACCTCGACACCATGCGCCTCGCGGTTGCGTGGACCGGCGAATTCCTCGAGTTCGGCAACACGCTGACCAAGATCGAATGGCCGCCACCCCCGAGCGTGAAGGGCACCAATGTGGTATTCGATTCCAAGCTCGGCCCCGGCTGGGCAGGCGAGGGCGGCGCGCTGGCCGATCCCCGGGCATTGGCGCAGGGACCGCTGCCGAAGACTTGGACGCATTACTCCGGTCTTTACGTTTATGACGACCGGGTGGTGCTCAGCTACACGGTCGGCGAGACGCCGGTGCTCGAGTTGCCGGGCTTCGTGAACGCCAGTGGCCAACCCATCTTCGCGCGCACGCTGCAATTCCAGAAGGCGGCCAAAGACCTCGTCGTGCTGCTGGCGGACGGCATCCAAGGTTCCGTGGCAACGGACTTCGTCGGCGACCAGGCCGGTCCGGTGACCGTGACGTTCAAGGACGGCCGCAGCCTCACGGTGGGCGGCAGCGGCCTGCCAAAGGGCTCGCGTCTCGAAACCACCGCGGACGGCAAGCTGGTCGTGAAGTTCGGCAAGCTCGCCAAAAACGACTCCGTCCGGATCGCGTTTTCCAGCGAGGCCAATCCGGGCGGATTCTTCGCGCTCGGCCAGAAGAAGCCGCTCGACCTCAGGCCCTTCACCGAGGGCGGCGGCGTCCATTGGCCGGAAAACATCACGACCGCGGGCAAGATCGGCACCGAGGACGGACCGTATCAGGTGGACACCCTCACCGAACCCTTCCCGAATCCCTACAACGTCAGCACGTTCCTTGGCGGCTTCGACTTCCTGCCGGACGGACGGGCCGCGGTCTGCACCTTCCACGGCGATGTGTGGCTGGTTTCCGGCATCAACGACACCCTGGAGAAGCTGACCTGGAAGCGCTTTGCCACCGGCCTGTTCCAGCCGCTCGGGCTCAAGGTCGTGAAGGGCGACATCTACGTCGCCGGCCGCGACCAGATCACCCGCCTCAAGGACCTGAACAACGACAGCGAGGCCGACTACTACGAGAACTTCAACAACGACACCGTGGTCACGCCCAACTACCACGAGTTCGTCCTCGACCTGCACACCGACTCGAAAGGCAACTTCTACTACGCCAAGGGCGCGCCTTGGGAACCGAACGTCACGTCGCCGCATCAGGGCACGATCCTCAAGGTTTCGCCGGACGGAAAGAAGATGGAGGTGTTTGCCACCGGTCTGCGGGCGCCCAACGGCATGACCGTCGGCCCGGATGACACCGTGCTCGTGGGCGACAACCAGGGCCACTGGATGCCCTCGTCAAAGCTCAACCTCGTCAAGCCCGGCGCCTTCATGGGCATGGTGCCCGCCGCACAGAAGTCCCTGACGCTCCGCTACACCAACGGCACCGAGATCGTCGGCAACCCGAGCGATCCCGAGTTCCGCAAGGCGAACAAGATGAAGGGCTGGGACAGGGAAATGCCGATTCCCACGTCCTACGACGAGCCGATCGCGTGGGTGCCCATGCGCTGGGACAATTCCAGCGGCGGCCAAGTCTATGTCACCAGCGACAAGTGGGGACCTTGGAAGGGTGCGCCCCTGTTCATGAGCTACGGCAAATGCCTGCTCTACGGCGTGATGACTGAACAGGTCCGGGGCACCACCCAGGCCGCCCTGGTCCCGTTCGGCCTGAAGTTCACCAGCGGCATCATGCGCGGCCGCTTCAACGCCAAGGACGGCCAGCTCTACCTCGCCGGCCTCAAGGGTTGGCAGAACTCGGCTTCGCGCGACGGCGGTCTTTATCGCGTCCGCTACACCGGCAAACCCGTCACGATGCCGGTGAAAACCCGCACCGGAAAGAACGGCATCCAGCTGACCTTCGCCACGGAACTCGACGCCAAGACCGCCGAGGACGTGCAGAGCTACTCGGTCGAGCTCTGGAACTACAAATACTCGGGCGCCTACGGTTCGGCGGAACTCTCCGTCAAGAATCCGGGCAAACCCGGTCACGACAAGCTGGAGGTGAAGTCCGCCAAGCTGTCTGCCGACCGGAAGACCCTGTTCCTTGAGGTGGACGGACTCCAAGCGGCTGACCAGTTCAGCGTGAAATACTCGCTCAGCGCCGCCAACGGCGCCGAGGTTCGCTCCGAGGTTATCGGCACCATCCACCAGCTCGGGCCGGAACTCAGCGCCGCCCGCTGAGCCGGCGCTCGCCGTCTGTCTGTTCACGCCGCCGGGGAATCCCCGGCGGCGTTTTTTCCGAAACCGGATCTTCCACAACTGGCACCGGGCCTGACCGTTCTGACGGCAGCACCTCCGCTTTTACGGCCCTGATCACCTCGCCGGCCCAGGTCCGAAACCGGAATGGCTGCCCGGCCTTTCCCCGCCCAGCGCGGCATGGCGTTCGGCCGGGGAACTGCCAACCTCGACCCATGCGCCGTCCGCCGCCGTCTGCCCAGTCCGTTGCGCCGTCCGCGCGACTGCTGGAATCCGTTCCGGGCCTCGCCCTACTGGCGGAGCTGTTCGAACACATCCCCGAAGCCGCATTTTTCGCGAAGGACCGCGCAGGACGCTACGTGGCGGTCAACCAGTCCCTCGTCGAGCGGGTGGGCTTCCGCGAGCGGAAGGCGCTGCTCGGCCGGCATGTGCGCGAGGTGTTTCCCGCCGACCTTGCGGAACGCTACGCCGCCCAGGACGCCGCGGTGATCCGGACAGGCCGGCCGGTGCGCGACCGCCTGGAGCTGCATTGGTATCCGCGCCGCCAGAAGGGCTGGTGCCTGACCACCAAGCTGCCGCTGCGCGACGCCGCCGGCGTCGTCGTGGGCGTCACCGGCATCTCGCGCGATCTGCGTGCTCCGGGCGACAGCTCGGTGATCCCCGCAGGACTGGCCACGACCCTGGAGTTTCTGGAAACCAACTTCGGCGAACCCCTCTCGCCGTCGATGCTCGCGCAACGGGCCGGACTCTCGCCGGTCCGGTTCGCCCGTCTGATCAAGCGCATCTTCCGGCTCACCCCCAGCCAACTCATCGCGCAGACCCGGCTCGCGGCCGCGTCGCGCCTGCTGGAGGAAACCGCGCAGCCGGTCGCCGAGATCGCGCACGCGAGCGGCTTTTACGACCACAGCGCCTTCACCCGCGCCTTCCGTTCGGCCACCGGCCTGACCCCGACCGCCTACCGCGAAGCCAAGCGCGGCTGAACAAACAAAAGGCGGACCGTCGAAACGGCCCGCCTTATATGCTGGAGCGATGTCACTCCCCCGGCGTGTGCCCGTGCGGGCCGCCCGCGGCCGGCGCCACGGGATGCTTCGCGAGGTAGGCGTCCACATCCTTGGTGACGATGAGGCGGCCCCACATGACGGGCCAGTGGCCGGGGAAGGTGCACACGTATTCGTAGTCTCCTTCCGCGATCGGCGCGGTCAGCTTGAGCGTCGCACGGGTGCCGGGATCGAGCAGCTTGGTGGCGGCCAGGATGTTCGGGTTCGCGGGCACGAAGGCCCGGCCCTGCCCGTCGAGCGCGGTCGGCAGCATGGTGTCGGCGACCGCACCGACGAGTTCGCGGCCACCGGGCTTCACCACGACGAGGTTGTGCGGCATGAAGTCGTCGTTCTCGAGCACGATCTCGAAGGGCTTGCCCGCCTCGACGACGAGGCGCGGCACATCGTAGCGCATCTGCTCGCGCACGGTGCGGACGACGAACACGGCGACGCGGAGCTGCTTCAGTTCGCCGCGCAGCGCGCTGGCCGCCGCTTCGGGCAACAGGCCGGCGAGGTCCGCCGCGGTCTGGAGCGCCTCGACGTAGCCCAAGTCCGTGCGGTTTTCGGCGGGCACGGTCTTGGCCCAGTTCACGAGCGCCGTCGCCGCGGTGCCGGCGGGTCCGGCGCTCCACGCGGTGCGGGGCAACTGCCGCAGACCTTGCGCTGCGGCGTTGACGAGATCGCCCTTCGCGACGAGGCCGGCGAGCGTGGCGAAGACTTCCTCGGGCTTGTCGTTCATGGCCAGCAGCGCGCGGATGGCGGCGCGGCGCAGGCTGCCGGTGGCATCCACGGCGGCGGCAAGCCGCACACTGCGCTCCGGAGCGGGAATGGCCTTTTGCACGAAGACTTCCTGCCGCGCGTTGTCGAGCAACGTCAGCGTAAAGCCATCGAGCCGTTTGCCGAGGTCACCCTCAGTGCGGTTCCACACGGCGACGGCCTCGACCGGCTGTTCAGAGCCCAGGTCCACTTCCCACCACGGATTGCGTTCGCTTTCCTGCGAGTGCGTCTGCGAGCCCATGCCGAAAATGCCGTGGGTCTTGCCATCGATTGCCTTGGCGGCGTCGCCGCCGTTCGCGGTGCTGGACTGCCGGGCGGTGCCCTTCAGCGCCACGTTCTGGCCGCCGGCGAAGACCTCGACCTCGGCGAGCGTGAGCGTGCCATTGCGCGGCAGTTCAATGCGGACGTAACGCGCGCCGCCCTTGCCGGCGGCCTCCCTAGTCAACGGAGACTCGCCGGTAACGATGGGTTTCACCGAGGCGTAGGCCTTGGCGCGGAACTCGGCGTCGTTGAGCAGCGGAATGCCGCTGAGCAGATCGGTCAGGGTGGCCGGCGTGCCACCCGCGGACTGCCAGACCGCGTCGAACGAATTGTCCGCCGCCGCCACGGCCGCCCAGGCCGCCGCGCGGGTCATCGCGTTGCCACTCGCCCGGCTGAGGCGCACCAGCGGATCGCGAGCCGCCTTCAGTTCGGCCGGCAACTGGGTCGGCAGCAGGCGGGCCAGGCTCGCCGTGGCGTCCTCGGCGCGGGAACCCGACTTTTCCAGCATCTCCAGCAGCAGGCCGGTGCGGGTCGCCTTGCGCAGGTCGGCCAGTTCATTCAGCGCAGTGGCGCGGTCGGCATCGGTCACCCCGGCGCGGCCCAGCAGGTCGGCGATGACGGGCTCCACGCGGGGCAGCTTCATCACCTCAGCGGTGCTGAGCGACTTCAGCAGGTAGGCGAGCCCGGCGGCATTGTCCTTGGCGACGGGCTGTCCGTCGGCGATGGCCTTGCGCCAATGCGGTTCGAGCTGCCGCAGCGTCTCCTTGAGGCAGTATTCGAGGTAGTAGTCGAGCGGGCGCTTGAGCGCGGCGAGGGCAACGTCGGCCGCGCCGGCAGTGCGGTAGAAGCTCGCGCCGCGGACAGCCTCGAGGCGGACACGCGGATTTTCGTCCTCGGCGAGCTTGGCGAAGCGGGCGAGGGAATCCGGCACGCGGTCGCGCCAGTAGCAGAGGACGCGGCCGGCGGCCGCGCGGGCGTTGGCCTCGGGCGAAGCCAGCATGCGGGTGAGCAGCTCGATGTTCACAACATTGTGCCACTGGTGAACCCAGAGGGCCTCCATCATGTGGTGCTCGAACGCCGCCTCTTTTTTGTCCAGGCCGGCCACCCACGATTTCACCGCGGCGATCACCTGCGCGGTGTCACGCTTGCCGAGCTCGATCTTCGCGAGCTCGCGGGTCTGGTTCTCGGGTTCCTTGAGCAGGTCGAGCAGGGCCGGGATCGGCTGGCTGTCAATCTTCGCGGGCTTCAGCAGCGGCCGGCCGTTGTAGGTGATGCGGTAGATGCGGCCGTATTGGTGCCCGCGGTTCGGGTCCCGCAGATGGTGCTGCATGTGACCGATGATGTTCTGGTGCCAATCGGCGAAGTAGATCGCGCCGTCCGGGCCGGTGCTGATGGCGATGGGGCGGAAGTTGGGGTCGGAAGAGGAGATCAGGTTCTCCAGCGTCTCGCCCTTCAGGCCGGAGCCCTCCTCGCTGACCTTCACGCGGTAAACGCCCTGGAACGAGATGACGTTCAGGTTCAGGAAATTGCCCTGGAACTCCTCGGGGAAGTGGCGGCTCGTGAGGATGCCGGTGGCCGGGCAGGGGCGCGACGGGCGGTTCCAGAATTCCCTCATGCCGGGATGTTTCTTCGGGTAGTCGAGCCGGCCGCTGAAGGCAGGGCCGAAGTAGTTCGCGTTGCCGGTGGCGTCGGTGACGATGTCGTTGCCCCAATGGTCGAAGACGCGCCCGTGCGGATTGGCGAAGCCGTAGGGAATGTAGGTCTCGAACTGGCCGGTGCGCGGCTCGAAGCGGAAGATCGCCGCGTCGTCGTTGCGGACGGGACCGTTGCCGGTCTCCACCTGCGTGCGGTGGAAGACGCCGTCGCTCAGGTAAATCGAACCGCCGGGATCGAGGCAGATGGCGTTGGCGGTGTGGTGCGAGTCGGCGGAATCCATGCCCATGAGCACGCGTTCCTTGGTGTCGGCCTGGCCGTCGCCGTTGGTGTCGCGCAGATACCAGAGGTCGGGGGCCTGCATGAGGAGCACGCCGTCGCGGTAGAACTGGAAGCCGGTCGGGCAGTTCAGGTCGTCGGCGAAGATGGTTTCCTTGTCGGCCTTGCCGTCGCCGTTGGTGTCCTCATAGACGAGCAGCTTGTCGCCGACCTTGCTGGTGGGCGTGCGTTCCGGGTAGTTGGGCCACGCGGCGATCCAGAGGCGGCCCTTGGTGTCCCAGGCCATCTGCACTGGATTGATGAGATTCGGAAACTGCTTCTCGTCGGCGAACAGGTTTACCTTCATGCCCGAGTGAACGGTCATCTTGGAAATCGCCTCCTGACCGTCGAGGTAAACGGGTGACTTGTCGGCGTTCGGGCCGGGCTTGTTGGACTCTACCTTGGTGACCGGCGGAAGGTTGGAATCGTCCACCACCAGATCGCCATCCTTGGCCACGGCCCAGACGCGCTGGTCACGGTTCGCGGTCAGCACGTCGCGCTGCGACATCTCCTCCTGCATGACCTTGTAGTTGGAGATGTAGGGCTCGGCCGGGTTGCGGTCGCTGATGAAGCCGCCCTTGCCCGTCTGGTAGGCGAGCGCCGAACGGCCGCCATAGACATTGTAGCCGTCCACCGTCCGGTAGCGCTGATGCCACTGCCAATTCTTCTCATTCACGGCGGTGCGGAGCTTGCTCATGTCCCCGGACGGACTCTTTTCGCCGAACAGGCCCTCGAACAGCACCGGCGCGAGCTGTTTGTCGCCCTCGTCGCTCAGCAGGAAACCGTTGATCGTCAGCGACTGACCCTGGGCCGCCGCGGCGGTGCACAGCTTCAGCGAGGGCTCGAACACGTCCACAAACGGCACGCCGTTCGCCGTGGCAACCTCCGCAATCGCGGCGGCGTAGAGCCGGAGATTGGCGTTGTTCGGTGTCAGGTCGGGATAGTTGGCGTCGCGATGCTTCTCGTTTGCGGCCGGCGAGAACAGCACCACGCGGGGAGAGCCCTTGCCGGAGTAGTTGCCGGCGCGCACGTGCTTCACCCAGGCGTCGAGGTCCGCCTTGAACTTCGGCAGGCCATCCGCGCCCTTGAACGACTCGTTGTAGCCGAAGAACGCGAGGATCGCGTCGGCCTTCACCCGGCCCAGCCAGTCGTCGGGCGAGCCGAAGTTCTCGGAGCGATGCCGGATGGCGACCTCGTCACCGGCGGCGGCAAGATTGCGGAAGACCAGGCGGTGATCGGGGAAACGCTCGTGGACCAGCGTCTCGAAATGTCCCGAATGCTGCATGCGGTCGGCGAGGGCGCCGCCGACGAGGGCAACGTGGTCACCGGACTGGAGTTGCAGCCGGGATTGGGCGGAGAGCGCCAGCGAACAGGCCAGCGACAGGGCAAACGCGCGGAGTTGATTCATGCGGATAAAAGCGTTCCCCGGGCCGACGGCCGGGGCCGCGAGGCCCGCACGGCGCGTTGAAGCCCGGGAATACGAAAGCATTTACGGACGGACGGACACCCCGCGACGAAAAATTCAGGGGATGTTCGATCCGACGACCCGTTTCGCTGCCTGGCGCCGGCAACAGCGTCCTCGCCGAGTTCGCAATGATTGCAATGACGACCAGCAGCTCGATCAGGGTTCACAGCCCGATCAAGAACTCCTGCATTTGTAGCAGCCGGCGTGAGGTGGCTCCGTTCTTCGCGGACAAATGAGACTCGTCACCTCGTCTCCTACAGTTGCCGGGCCTTTGGGACGGGCTGTTACGGCCCGGCAGACTGGAAGTTTCGCCCTCCCGGGAGCGCCCGTTTTCCAGCCCGCCGCTCCCGCTCCAACGTGCTGCCGGCGGGACGCCGGCAGCACTTTGGGGGACCGCTTCACGGTCTTCGCAGGCGGTAGAAGCGCTGTGGCTCCCCGGCCAGCGGCAGTTGCACCGGCGGTGGGCCAGACTCGGGAACCGGCTGCCAGTTCACGGGTTCGGCCAGGGTGTTCGCCCATTCAAGCTGCATTTCGCCGTAGGCGGCATCCCATTCGAAAAGCAGTTGCCCCTCTCCGTTCACGGAACTGTGCAGCGGGGGCGGCCCAGGCGGCTCGCCCGCCCCAATGGAGGCGCCGGGAACGGGGTTCCAGTCGTAGCCCGACACCTCAAAGAGCGTGTGGTTGTCCGCCGCCGGCCGGATCAGCCGCAACCAGCCGTAGTGAAAGACCTCGTCCACCTTCAGCCGCACCCCTAGCAGAACGTTGGTCTGGTTGAGAAAGAGAGGGTTGCTGCCGCGCGTGATGTATTCCCAGGCACCAGGCGCGCCGAAAGAGTAGTTCTCCGCTTGGTAACCGATCAGCGCAAAGCCGTAGAAGATACCGATGGAGTCCTGTTCTTGATAAATCTCGCGGCCACCACCCACTGGCTCGCCCTGTTCAAAGAACACGGGGTTGGAAGATGCCCGCAGGAATCTTGAAAAGCTCAACACATCGATACCGCTGCCAACGACCCAAGTTATGGGAAAGCGTCCAAATGGACCGCTTGCATCTATGGCATACCAGAAATCTGCCTTTCCATTTCCATCGATATCAACGTGCACGTTCGTGCTGATCATGGCTGGCTGAGCCCAACTGGCCACACTGCAAAGCAAACCCAGAATCAAGCTGCGAAAGTAACTTGTCATGCCGTCGAGTGACTGCGTTTCGGTTTCTGGGCGTGCGCGGCATAGCGTGTTCGTCCGGCCGCCTCTTCACGCCTCCGGGGTTACGCCGAGCACGAGATCGAACTTCACCGCCAGTTCGCCAGCCTTGGCGCCTGGTAGGGGCACGAAGTCCTTGGTCACGGCAGCCCGGTCAGCGTCGGTCTTGAGGCCTTTCCACACGCCGTCGCCGGCGTTGCCGGGATGGCCTTGGATGTAGAGTTGCGTGGTGAGCAGATCCTTCCCGCCCCGGCGCACCTTGTAGTGGATGTGCGGCGTGCGCGGGACGTAGGGCACGGGCTTGATGGTGCGGAAGAGGTATTCGCCGCCCGAACCCGTAAGGAACCGGCCGAAGCCCTGGAACTGCTTGTCCTGTTTCGCGCGGTTCGCCGTGTCGGCGCTGTGCAGGTAAACGCCGTTCGCATCGCACTGCCAAATCTCCACCAGCGCGTTGCGGAGAGGTTCGCCCCGGGCGTCCAGCACCCGGCCACTCACGTAGGTGACCTCGCCGACGGCGGGCGTGAGGCCGTTGTTGATGACGATGAGGTCATTGTCGGTGTCGAGCGGGAGATGGTCCGGGTAATACGGTCCCTCCGTCTGCGCCGGGGTGCGGGTGAGCGCCTCGGCGAAGGCACCCGCGGTGGTGAAGAACGACGTGGCGAGGCCGGCCTGACGTAGGAAGGTGCGGCGGGACTTGCGGGGCAGGAGCAGGTTCATGGGCGCGGAGTGGTTGGCCGCATGATGAACCCGCCTCCCGTCGCGATGACCAGAACGAACTGGCCGCCGCGGCGCGTCATTTCACCGTGCTTGGGAATATCGTTGCCGGCCATCGCCGTGGGCACCGCGAGGCGGAGCGGCTGCTCCGCCCCACCGGGGTAGGGCTGCGCTGCCGCGCAGCCGCCTCGGACCGGTAGCGAACATTCATCTGCCCGGCTGGAGCCATGGTAAAAGAACGCATCCACCGGGCCGGGGCGCATCTGGACACTGCCCCCAAACTCCCTCTCCCCGCGCTTTGCTGCGGGGTGAGGGGGAATTCTGCCGGGGGCAGTGCCCGAGTGCTTCCACCGGGCCGTCTCGATGGATTTTCCTTTTGAGCTTTGCGGGTGGGCGCGGAAGCCTGCGGCCCGTGAACCTCCACCACCTCGAACTCTTTTACTACGTCGCCCGCCATGGAGGCATCATGGAAGCCGTCCGCCGGATGCCCTACGGCATCCAGCAGCCCGCAGTGAGTGCCCAGATCATCCAACTGGAGGCCGACCTCGGGACCAAGCTGTTCCAGCGGCGGCCGTTCAAGCTCACCGCACCCGGCGAGGAGCTCTTCGCGTTCATCCAACCCTTCTTCGGCAATGTGGAGTCGGTCGGCGAACGCATCCGCGGTGGTGTCACCAAGCTCATTCGGATGGGCGCGCCGGCGCCGGTGCTGCGCGATCATCTCCCGGCGATCATGCCGCAGGTCCGCAAGCAGTTCCCCGGTCTCCGGCTCATGCTGCGCGAGGCCAGCCAGTCGCAGGCGGAAGGATTCCTGAACCAGCAGGAGATCGACTTCGCCGTGACCGTGATCGAGGGCAAGACCGGCCCCGGCATCATGGCCGAGCCGCTCATCGAGCTGCCGCTGGTGCTGCTGGTCTCCACCGAAACCAAGTGGCGCACCGCAGAAGATTTGCTCACGCAGGACCACATCGCGGAATCCCTCATCAGCCTCGCAACGCACGAATCAATGGTGCGGCGGTTCCAGGACTATCTGGTCGGCCGGAAGATCAATTGGGTGACATCCATCGAGGTTTCTTCGCTCGACCTGGTCGATGTCTATGTGGCCGGCGGTTTCGGCGTGGGCCTGTCGTGCCTCTTGCCCGGGGCCAAGCGGCCCCCCGGCGTCCGCGTGCTGCCGTTGCCCGAGATACCGTCGCTGCGTATTGGCGCGTTGTGGCGAGAACGCCTCACGCCAGTCACCGAGGCGGTGCTCAAGGCGTTCAAGGCCCGCGCCGGCCAGCTGGTCGGCAAATGACGCAGCCCCTGCGCCAGGGGATCAGCGCGACAGTTGCGCACGAGCTCGCTGCAGCGCCCGCTGCGCCGGCACCAGATCCGGCCGGAGCTTCAGGGCGATCTGGAGCGGCGGGATGGCATCCTCCCAGCGACCGAGATTGCCGTAGGTGTTGCCGAGGTTGAACCACGCCTCCACGTAATCAGGATTGAGCTGGGCCGCGCGGGTGAAATTGGGCACGGCTTCCGTCAGCTTCCCGGCCGAGGCATAGGCAGTGCCGAGATTGTTGTAGGTGTTGCTGTTCGTGGGGTTGGCCTTCAGGGCGGACTGGAAGTGCGGGATCGCGTCCTCGAACCGCTTCATGCGCACGAACAGGTTGCCCAGGTTGTTGTGCGCCTCGGAGTAGGTGGGCAGCACGCGGATCGCCTCCTGGTAATGGTGGACCGCATCGTTCGTCTGCCCCGCCTTGGCCAGCAGGAAACCGAGGCTGAAGTGCGCCTCCTCGTTGTCCGGATGCTGCTTCAGAAATTCGCGGTAGGCTTTTTCCGCGGCTGCACTCTGGCCGGCGGTCGCGAGCGCGTCGGCCTTCGCCAGGGCTTCGGCACCGCTTTCGTCGAGATCGACCACGGGCAGGGGCGACTCGCTGCCGGCGGCCGGCGACGGTGTCGCGGGGCTAACGGGAGCGTTGGTGCCGTTCGCAGAGACCGGCGCGGTTGACGCCGGCTTGCAGCCCACGGCACCGGCCAGTGCAATCACCAACGCGAGCGTCGCGAAGTTCCACCGAGACATGCCGGCAGCTTAACTGCCGCCGAGGTCGTTGGCGAGGTCCCAGCCGACGCCAGGACACAGTGAACTCCGCCCAGTTGGCACCGCTTCCGGCACAATCAGTCCGCCGTGGCCTCGCGCCAAAACGGATTCAGCGCCGAATGCCGGCCCACGCGGACGCTTTGGGCGATGGCTTGGGTGATGTGGTTCTTCGCCAGTTCCACCGCGGAGGGCAGGGGCAATCCCAGCGCCAAGTAACCGGTGATGGCCGCGGAATACGTGCACCCGGTGCCGTGGGTGCTCACGCCCCGAACGCGCCGCGCGGAGAGCGTCAGACCCGTGGTGCCATCGAAGAAGACATCCACGGCGTCGCGGGCACGCGTCAGATGGCCGCCCTTCACCAGCACGGCGCAGCCGAACCGCTGCTGGATGGCGACCGCCGCCTCAAACAGGTCGTCGAGCTGGGTCAGTTTCCGGCCGGTCAGGATTTCGGCTTCATCGAGGTTGGGCGTGACGAGCGTGGCCAGGGGCAGCAGCTCGTTGAGCAGGGCCTTCACCGCCGCCGGCTGCAACAGTCGGGCACCGCTGGTGGCCACCATCACCGGGTCCACGACCAGCGGCGGCCGCCCGGTTTCGCCGGCCTGCCAGAACCGGGCGACTTCGCGGATGATGCCTGCGTTGAAGAGCATGCCCGTCTTCGCCGCCCGCGGTGGCAGTTCCGCGAACACCGACTCGAGCTGGGCGCAAACGAACTTCGGCGTCGCCGCCTGCACCGCGGTGACCGTCACGGGGTTCTGCGCCGTCAGGCAGGTGACGGCCGTGGTGCCGTGCACGCCCAAGGCGGCGAAGGTTTTCAGATCAGCCTGAAGTCCGGCGCCGCCGCCGGAATCGGAGCCGGCGATGGTGAGGACGGAGTGCTGACGATCACGCGAAGCCATGCGCCGACAGTGGTGTTCAGCGGCGGTCCTCGCCACGGGTAAATCGGCTAAGCCGGGTGTTCCACCCGAGGAAGGTCTCCGGGGCGGTTCCAATTGGTGAACTGGGCCGCGTCAGCATCGGCGATTCGCCACGGTTTCAGCCAGCCGGCGATCACGCCGGCCCGGACAAGCGGTTGCAGCGGGAGTTCTCCGGCTTGGAGCCGCCGGGTCACCTCCGGCAGGGCCCGGCGCGGATAAAGGGCCACCAGTGGTTCCGGGTTGTCCGCCCGCCACGGAATCACACCCACCTCCGGCCCGCCTTGCTGGACAAGACGCCGCAGCAGGTCGGCCGTCAGGAACGGCAAATCCACCGCCAGCACCAAGGTCAGCGCAGATCCGCTCGTTTCCAGAGCCGCCTCAAGGCCGGCCAACGGCCCCGCGCCCACTTGCCGGTCGGACACGAACTGAACCTCCGGCTCGCGGACGGATTCGTCGGTGCTCCGGCCCACCACGCGCCGATCACGCGCGCCAGCCTCGCGCAGCAGCCGCAATTGGCGGGCCAGCAACGTCTCCCCGCCCACGAGCAGCCGTGCCTTGTCGGTGCCCATGCGGGACGACCGGCCACCCGCCAGCACCGCGCCGGCGAATTCGGGAACGCTCATAATGCGGACTTGCCAACCGGCCGGAGGAGAGCTTCCTTCCGGCCTGAAGCTCGTAAATACCAAATCACAGTCATCATGAAATCCATGTTCCAGTTCGCGGTGGTTGCCGCGCTCGCATTCGGCACCGCCACCCTCCGCGCCGACGACGGCAAGGAAGTGAAACTCTCCGGCGAGGGCAAGTGCGGCAAGTGCGCGCTCAAGGAAACCAAGGAGTGCCAGAACGTCGTGCAGGTGAAGGAAGGCGACAAGACCACCACCTATTACCTCAAGGGCGACGAGAGCAAGAAGTTCCACAAGCACCTGTGCGGCGACACCGCCAAGGTCAACGTGGAGGGCAAGTGCGTGAAGGAAGGCGACAAGCTGGTCGTCACGGTGGCCAAGATTGAACTCGCGAAGTAACGCCTCCGGACTTCATTTGAACGCCCGCCGGTCCCCTGATCGGCGGGCGTTTGCCTTTTCAGGTGCCGCCGTTTCAGCAGGACCGTGAACGGCGCCGCCACAGGGCGAAACCGACCATGCCCGCGCCGAACATCGCCGCGTATTCCTCGGGTTCGGGCACCGCTGAGAGCGTTTCCACGGTGACATTATCCACGTGGAATTCGGTGCCGGCCCCGGTGCCGAAGGGTGTTTCCAGCAGGAAGCGGTCAAACGTCAGGATGTTCGTGGCGGTGAACGTCGAGAGTCTGGCCGTGGACAGGTCGTCCAGATACACCCGCAGGCCGGTGCCGATGCCGAGGTTGCGAATCTCCAGTCGGGCAGTGTGAACCGTCGTGCCATCATTCGCCGTCTTCGAGGGATCGAATCCCAGCGTCAGCCCGTCACTGTCCGGCGGCGGCGCAGTCAGGACGCCCGGCTGGTTGTCGAGCAACATGCCGGCGAACAGGTCCACCGAGTTGGCCTCGTAGCGCACATCGTAGAAACCGCCGGTTCCCGGCGTCACGTTGTCGTAGTGGGTGATGCCCGCATGGAAACCGCGGTCATCATCGTAGGCCGCCGTGCCCGCGCTTGTGTATAGGCCGAACCGCACGAAGTTCGCCTGCATTGCCGGGGTGGGCGCCCCGAGGTAGCGGTAGTCGAACTGGACTGCGATGCCCTCGCCGAGGGCGAGCGAGGTCACTGCGAACGAGGTCATCAGGTTTTTCTGGCTGCCCCCGCCACGCGCGACCAGCGAGCCCGCCCCGAAGGACGGATCATTCACCACTTCCCAGCCGGATTCGGTGGTGTAAGTGCCCGGCAGCGGCCCGACGACGTAGGTGTCGAAGGTGTCGATGAACACCGATGCCGTGGCTGGGCCCAGCGTGGCAAGAATGGTGGCGGCAAGTAACAGGTTGGATCGTGTCTTCATGGCAATTGTGGCTTTCGCACCGGCCTCATTGCCGGGCAACAGATCCGAAAGAAGCACAAACCCGTGCCAGCCGGTGTGGGCATCCGGCGCCCAGCGAGGTTCCCAACCGGTGGAAAACCTTCGGTCACACCAGACCGTGGGATTCAGAGCAGCCGGGCGAAGTTCGCCGCGATCCAGCCAATGAGCGCTGCCACACCCAGGCCCGCCAGCAGCGCCAGCAACAGGGTCGCCCACCAGCTCAGCGGAATGCGCAGGGGCACGCCGGTGCCCGCTTCCTTGTGCCGGTAGAGGCGCCGGGCGATGAGCGTCGCGGCAAGGGCCACGCCAAGGATGGCCGGCACGGCCAGACGGCCGTTCAGCCGGTTCCAGATGGCTTCCTCGGCATAGAAGCCCAACCGCAGGGTGGACAGTGCGCCAAGCGCCGCCCAAAGCCACGCGGTGAAGGCCACCGTCCGATTGGTCGCCAAGGCGGCCACCGCAAAGCCGAGCGCGAACACGGCGAATGGCGCCGCAAACACCAGGCCGTAGAGCATCTCCGGCTGCCGCACTTCAATCGTGGCGAGTCCCGTGTCGAGGAACACCCGGAAGAGCACATCGGAGAAGTTCTGGTCGAGCGCGAGCACGTCCATGACCGTGAGCGCCAGCAGCCAGGTCGCGCCCACCACAAACCGCGCCGTGAACCGCTGCGTGCGGGTGGGCGGGAAGGCGAAGGAAAACTCCTCGCAGCCGTGGATGACGTCCGCTCCGCCGAATGCAGGACCGGCGACCAGGGCGAACACAAAACCCACGCCCAGCACCCAGAGCGGATGCGCCACCAAGGGCAGCAGCCACACGACCGCCAGCCAGCCGAGCAGGAAACAGAGCAGGAGGCGGCTGTGCAGGAACCATTCGCTCCATACCAGCGCCCGCCAGAGCCGCCAGGATCCGGTGCCCGTTGGCTCCGGGAGGTCGGCCTGTTCCGGCACCAGCCGCAGTGCGGGCGGGGAGGACGCGGACGGCATCAGGGATTGCCCTTTCGTTGGGGTGGCACGGAATCCACGTAGAATTCCCACGGGTAATCGGTGCCGGGCGCCGGTTGAACCGCGGTAGTGGTCACTTCACTGCCGGAACCGGGCACGCCGGAAGAGCGGAAGATCCGCCGGGACACCACCGCTCCGTCCCGTTGGGCCCGGTAGGTCTGGCCCTCCCAGGAGAGATACGGCTTGGCCCCCGCGGTCAGGGCGGTCGGCGTCACCCGCACGCCGTGCAGTTGGCAGACCGCGAGCCCCGCTTCCTTGCCCGCTTCGGTCAGCCTTTGCCACGCCTGTTTCCGCCAGCCGAAAGTGTGCAGATAGGAGAACGCAACCGTCTCGACGGATTCGGACAGTTCGGACTGCCAGGACCCGGATTCGGGATCTGCCAGGGGGCCGCGTTCCACCTCCCAGGGTTCCTGCGACGCATTGGCGACATTGCCCCAGGCCGCATTCGTGGCCCCGGGAGTTCGACCGGCCGAATCAGTGGGACAGATCAGCAGGCGGCGTTCGGACAGCCAGCGCCCCTGCTGACTCAGACGGGTCACCGACCGCGGCCGCTTGCCGGTTTCCCGCGCATAGACATCGCTGGCGGTGATCAGTTGCCGGAGGTTGTCCGAACAGACGGTCTGTTGCGTCCGCAGCTTCGCACCGGCCGCCGCCGAGGCGATCAGGGTCGCCAGCACGGCCACCATCGCGAGCAGGGTGAGCAGTTCGACCAACGTAAAACCCCGCCGGTCAGAGAGACCGCGGGGCTGGGTTCCGGCACTGGAGTCGGGAGCGTTCACGCGCATCACGGCTCCAGCGGAACGTGCCACACGCCCCAAGCGCCGCGGGGCAACCATAATCCCTCCCCAACCCGGGCGTCACCGTCTTCCACCGCTGACCAGAGCGAACACGGCCGGTCGCCCCAACCAACCAAAGCCGGAGCGGCATCCGCGGGCAGGCTGAGGAAGAGGTAACGGTCGGCCGCCTGGGCAACGAGGACGTCGGCGAATTCGCGGAACAAGGAAACTGCGGTCCCCGTGGGCAGCGAGGATTCCCGGAGGAATTCGCCGCCGGCGCCCAACCGCCACGTTTCCAACACCGGTCCACCTTCGGCGGCGGAGTTCGGCTGGCCGATGAGCACCCGACCATCGGGTCGGACCTTGATCGGCGTGGACCGGCCCGCCGCCCCGAGTGTATGCCGCGTGATCAGGCTCGCGCTCACCCCGTCGTAGCCGAGCACCGAAAGTCCGGCCGCCTCGGTCGCCTGATCGCCAATGGCTGCGGAGCCATGGCGACGCGTGTAAAGCAATTGGCCGTCGTGGGAAACCCCAACAAGTTCCGAGGGCAGGGTCACCGGGGGCCGCACCACCGGCTGCATCGGGTCCGCGAAATCAATCACCCGCAACGCGTGGGTGCTTTGCCACCAGCTTGGCGAACCCGGGAAGATTCCGATGGTCGCCCCCGGCAAAACAACCGATTCGGCGCGACGTTCGCTGACGAAGATTTTCCCCCCAGCAAGGTAAGCATCCGAATACTCCGTCCAGCCATTGAGCTTCTCCGGAGAATCCGTCTCGGTCAGCCGCAGCGACGACAGCAACCGGGGCTCGTTCGCGGCGACATCGAACGCAAGGAAGTTGCGCTCGGCCGAACGCCAGCCACCCCACCACCAGCCCACTACGGGCCGCAGGCCTGGCGAAAACACCGCCTCCGATACTCCCCAACCATGGCCGATCGCTGAAACCGGCCCATCGAACCAACCCTGGAACCTGCCCTCCTTCTCAGTCCAGACGAGGGTTTGTGGATCGGTCCACAGCGGCGTGAATTGCCCATAGCCGATTCCGGGGGGCAAGGTGTTCCGATCCTGACCGACCACGGTCAGCCGGTCGCCGGTCCAGGCGGCCACGGTGAAGACGCTTTCCGCCGGAACGGGAAACTGCCGCCATTCGGTTTGGACGAACACATTGGTCTCCAGCGTCGGCGGCACCGGTTCGAACCGCATTCCCACGACCACATTGGTGATCCGCAGGTCGGGTTGCGGTGTCAATTCCAGGCGCCATGCCCATTTGTTCGTGATGTAACCGGGCGTGTCCGGGGTCGGCGGAATCTCGATCGTGCGCCACACCTGCACGAGGTTTGTGAGTGGCGGCTGCGGCACGGTGGTGACCACCTCATTCGTGAGCCAAACCCACTTGGGCGGCTGGGCATTCGTGGTGATGACGACGTTGGTCGTCCGGGCTTGCTCGTAGCGGAACGACTCGTATTGATGCTGGAGCACGAACAGCCGGTCCCCTTTCCGCTCCACCCCGATGACGGGCAGACTCACCAGCGGCAGCGTCGCCAGCGGCGTTCCGGGCGACTCCCGCCGGGTCAGCACCACGCGGTTTGAAGGCCAGTAGGCCAGTTGGAGCAGACGGTCGCCCAGCACGAATACGCGGTCGGCCTGATGGGTGAACGGCAACTTCGCGCGGATGGCCGGATGGTCGCGATCCGAAATGTCGGCGCTGAGCAACGCGTCGCCCGCGAGCGAAATCACCCGGTCAGCAATCACCGTGGCCCGGCGGGCGGCGAAGCTGTGGTCAATCACGCCGCGCGCCTGCAACGTCCCGGCCTTCGCGTCGTAATCCACGAGCTGCATGCCGGAGAACCAGCCGGCGGCCTGCGCTGTCCGCTGGCCGGACCAGGGCATCAGGACCAAGCCCGACTCCGGCAATACCGCGAGGGCCTTTTCGTCCTGGCCGGCTTCCGTCCACGACCAGCCTTCGCCCAGCAGCACCTTGCTGAGCAGGGCCGGCCGGGTGGCGTCCTTCACGTCGAAGAGCGAGAGCGCCGCGCGGCCACCTTCCACGCCCACGGCGAGCAACTGGTCGCCCAGCGGATGCAGATAATTCGACCAGCCGGGGACCTCGAGCTTGCCCTGGATTTGCGGCTGGGAGGGGTTGCTCAGGTCCACGATCCAGAGCGGGTCCACGCGGAGAAACGTGACGACGTAAACCCGGTCGCCGACGAAGCGCGTGCCGAACACCGACTGGTTGCGGATCAGGGTGAGTTCCGCCAGCCGCCGGGGCTCCGTGGGATTTGCAAGGTCGAACGTCTCCAGCATCGCCCGCGGCGGTTCCCAGACCCATTGGTCGAAGGTCCCGCCGGTTCCCGGACGGGGCACGGTCTCGAAGCGCCCCGTGTTGCCGGCTTCGGACACGACGGTCAGCACCTCGCCGTTCAGGCCGAACTTGAATTTGCTGTCCACCCGGCCGGCCGTCAGGAAGGCCCCGGACTGGCGCACTTCGCCGTGCGGATCACTGATGTCGAAGGTCACCACGGCCTGGTTGCCGGCCAGGGCCCACAGCGCCGGCTTTTCGGTGGGAGTCGGCATCCGGGTGCCGGTCGTGGCGACGAAGAGTCGGCGGTCCGTGGCGAAAATCGCGTTGGGTTGCGCCGCCAGCTCGACGGTTGCCCGCAACACCGGTTGGCGTGGATCCGCGAGGTCCAGGCCGGCAACCACGGTGGACGCCTGTCCCGGTTGCCACATCAGGCTGCCGTCCGCATTGACGATCGGCTCCGGCTGAATCCACCGGTGACTGGCGGTGTAGAGGACATTGCCCACCAGCCGGCTTTCAAGCACCGCCCCGGTCAGCGCGACGCGTCCCGCCAACGTTGGCTGCCCGTCCCGGACGCAGACCAGGATCACCTCGCTGTTGCCGTCGCAGTTTCCCTGGGTCTGGAGCGCCAGCCACACCACGCCCTCGCCCGTCTCGACCGGCAGCCGATACATCTGTTCGCCAAACACCGCGAGCGGCAGCCGGCCCTGCAGGCGCGGTGCATCCGGATCGCTGACATCAATGACCTCGAGTCCCTGCTGCTGGTTGAAAAAATAGACGGTGCGTCCCTCGACCTTCCAGATGTCGGATTCGACCACGGCGCGAATCGGGACGGTGACGCCCGCATCGGAAACGGCTCCCGTCATGCCCGGTGACAGGAAGTTCATCCCTCCCTCCAACACCGGCCCGGATCGACTGCCGTTGTCGGCACTCACCGCCGGGGCAAACGTCTTCAGCCCCTGGAAGTATCCCGCCGGCAACGCCAGTTCCGTTTCGGCTTCGTCGCGCACCCGCAGCAACTCGGCCTCCGCCGCGGCCGGCGGCAGGCTGAACACCAGTTCGCCGGCGGTGCCGTCGGTCCATTTCACGTCGCGGGGCAGCCACGTTCCCCGGCCCAGGCGCGGCCGCGATTCCAGCGTGATCCGCCGTTTGCCCGCCGGCACGCGGACGGTCACCGAGACAGCGTCGCCCGCCACTGACAGATGGGTGATGGACGCCGCTTCGGTCGGCTTCGTCTCCTGTGCCAACGCGGCGGCTCCCCACCAGACCCCGACGGCAGCAATGAGCGCGGCGAGTTTCATGGACGAGCGGCTAGCGCCACAGGTGTATGACGTTCGCCATACTGACGCAAGGACGGAGCCTCGCACGGGCGCGTTACGGGCGCATCTGGACGCTGCCCCCGTCCCCCTCTCCGCCATCGGATGGGGGAGAGGTGGCGCTCCGGACGTTGGCGTGTTTTCGGGGTGGCCCCTCTCCCCGGCCCTACCCATGAACCCAGAGTTGTCCGCCCACCCCTCACCCGCCCTGCGGGCACCCTCTCCCCTCCTCGGAGGAGGGGATAGGGACGGGGTGAGGGGTGCGTTCCCTTCCGGTTCAGGGGCACACATCGCGAGCCTGGAAGGCTCGTGGAATCTCTCCCCGCACTTCGCTGCGGGGAGAGGGAGTGTTTCCGCAGTGGGAGGATCGAAATGCATCCGGACGTTACGGGTTTTCATGTTGGAAATTCACGGATGAAACGGAAGTGCGTTGGTGGACGTGGCGCCGCCGAGGAATGGGCCTGTGGGTGACAGCGAGCCGCCCTTGGGCTCCATCGAAATGAAGAAGTTGTTGGCCGCGGAGTCACCCACTTCGAAGGAGACCACGGACACCGGACCGGCCGTTTCCGGCACCACCCCCAGGCTCTGCAGCGTGCCGTCTTCGTTCCGCTTCCAGAACTGGAACTGGCCGTCGAGCGAGTTGGGCAAAGCCAGGGCCCCGGTGCCGGTGTCCGGATCCACGAAGACCGTCGGCGATCCCACCGTGGCGAGATCCGCGGTTTTGCCCGCGCGGCCTGCCGCATCACCCTCCTCCCCTCCGGTCCGGCCCGGCTCGCTGACGGGTGTCGCGGGCACCACCGTCACCACGCTGACTTCCGGCAGCGGTTCGGCGGTGGACGTCGCCGCGGGGAAATCATCGGCGCCCGCCACCTCGGCGCGCCGGTTGGCGGCCAACTGTTCGGCGGCCAACCGGGCCAGGGATTCCGCCAGGCTCCGGCCCGCACCCGCCGAGGCCAGCGTGGGCGCGTTGCTCTGGCCACCCTGCCCGAGCTGGAAGACATGCAGCCGCGTGACCCCAACCGGCAACGCCATCCGCTGCTGGAGGATCTGGTTGAGCGATCCAACCTGCGTGGTGAGCTGCCGCACCCGGCGTTCCAACTGCAGCTTCTCCGTGTCGCCGCCGGCCAAGGGACTGCCGACGCTGGCATTGGACGTGACCAACGACGCCTTCGCGAGGTCCGGCACCCGGGCCAAGCCGTTTCCGGACGCCGGTGGAACGAAGCTTCCATCGCGCCGCGCCGATGGGCCAACGATCTCCGCTTGGCTCCCACCTTCGGAAGCATTCACCGACCGGACCGCCGGCCCCGTTTGCGACCACCAGTGCAAGCCGGCCCCCAAAGCCATGCACGCCGCCGCGGCCAGCAGCCGGACCGACCACCGTTGCCACGGGTTCGGGAAGGGCACCACCGGGGCATCATCACTGCGGGTCTGCGCGGAAATGCGGCCCCAAACCGACAGCGGCGGAACCGGCGCCGGTTCGGCGAAGACTTCCTGCTCGAGCCCGCGCTGCAGGTCGCGGACGAGGTCGCGCAAGGCCGCCTCCTGGGCGAGCCGGCCCTCGAAGTCCGCGAGGTCGCCATCGGTCAGCAGGCCGAGCACGTGAAGGCTCGCCTGCTCCTCGGTGGCGCGGTCGAACTGGATCTGCGGTTCATTCATGGCGGTCCTTGAGTCGGGTCCGGAGGGACAGCAGACCGCGCCGGATGCGGGCCTTGATGGTTCCGAGCGGTTGGCCGGTTGTGCGGGCGATCTCTTCCTGGGTGCAGCCGCGGTAAAAGGCCAGTTCCAGCGCGTGCCGCTGCTCGGGCGGCAACGCGCCCAGCGCCCGACCCACCCGACGGGCGGCTTCGCCCTCGGCCAAGTGCGTGAAGGCGTTTTCCTCGCTGGCTTCCTCCGCGGGCGCAGCGGTGCGCAGGCGTTCGAGACCCACCTCCCGCCGGTTGCGTTGCCGGAGGCGGTCCCACGCCAGACCGCGCGCGATCAGCATCATCCAGGTGAGCGGCCCGGCCTTGGCAGCGTCGTAACGGGTGGCGCGCTTCCACAGCTGGACAAAGGTGTCCTGCAACACCTCTTCGGCTTCACGCGGATCACCCAGAATGCGTTCGAGCAGGCGCAGCAGCGCGCCCCCGCGCCGCCGGTAAAGCTCCGCGAGGGCGCCCGAATGCCCCGCCGCCAGTTCGGCCAGCAAACGCGCATCCACCAACGGGTCCAACTCCCGCTCCGGAACTGCCGGCGCCGCCGCCGTTCCCGGAAAGGGAATTGGCGGCTCCGGATCAGCCTCACGTTGCGACATGCGGTCAGGCACGGTTCTGCGAAGGTATCCGCCCGGGCCCGGCCTTTGGATGCAGAAGTTGCCCGTTGTGGGCGCCTCATTCCACCGCGGCTGGAAGGCCCGCACCGGCTCCCCCAAGGCGGGAGCGGCGGCTTTCGATCCGGCACCGTGGGAAGGGGATATTCAAGGCGTTGGGAATGCCGCCGCTCCGGGCTGCGGACCCACCGGTCACGACCTGATCCTCCCCGGTGGCCACGCGGAAACCGTGCGCTCGCCGCCGCCAAGGACCGAAGCCGAAATCAGCACCGCACCCGCCCGAATCGCCGACGGACTTCAACGGCGGCCCCCTTTTCCGCGAGCGCCGCCGACCCGTCGAGACGGCGAAACTCCCATTCAGGGACACGGACAGCCGGTGATTTCATGGCGCACAAAGACAAACCCAGTTTGTCTTTGCCACAACCTCGTGCAAGCCGCGAAAGATTCAACCTCCGTTCCCGACTCGGTCGCGCCGCCCGTCACAAGCGACTCCCAATCAACGCTTGCCAAGATCACAGCCCCGGCGTAGCCATTTCCCCATGCCGCCCCAAAACCAGTTGTCCCTTGGTCGGTGGGTTTCGGCCAATATAC